>OIYY01000080.1_pt1 | contig 68883 bp, 59 predicted proteins | sample 1588341 | NCBI WGS metagenome assembly OIYY01 (sample SAMN03283287) | human gut metagenome | biome: human-associated habitat; material: feces | host: Homo sapiens | place: Peru | collected 2012
CTGTAAAACTCATAATAAAACATTTTTATGAGTCAACTTTTTTCAGGGAAAGACATGTTTCAATAGCAAACCGCCGATGTGCCACACACATTCGAACACATGGCTGTTGGCACATTGAAACATGCCGAAGGCATGTCCCTACGTTATGATGCAATCTTTATTGTGGCTTTCGGATAATCTGATTTCTTGCAAAACGGTTTTGCGCCGTTATGCCAATAGGTTTTGCATTTGATGTTCAGAGGTATAACGGCAAAAAAATGAGGGGATTCGTAAAAAATCGGGCGGATTTTTCGGAGAAAAGGAATAAAATCTGTAAATTTGTATTTACATCGTTAAACCAATCGAATATGCGAAAATTCACATTCCTTTTTGCAGCAATCGCTTGCGTGGCATTACAGATGCAAGCTGTGGTGGTGGAGAATGTGGCTGGCGAACTCTCTTCCCGCCTAACCGACACCAAAGTGACCGAACTCACCATCACGGGCTCGCTCGATGCACGCGATTTCAAATACATGGCAGACAAATGCAACGACCTCACAGCCGTTGACCTCAGCGGCGCGAAAATCCTTGCCTACGAGGGCGCAGAGCCCATATTTGGACAGCAAATCACATATCAAGCCAACGAAATTCCGCAAACCTCATTTTTCGGTAAACCGCTCACCAGCGTGGTGCTTCCCTCTGGCGTGAGAATCGTCGGCTATGCGGCATTCGCAGGATGCGAAGGCATCACACAGATTGAGTTTCCAGCCTCGCTCGACAGCATCAGCGGCTATGCGTTCAGCGCCACAGGTTTCAGCACGTTGGCGTTGCCTGCCACCGTCACAAAAATCGGTGAAGGAGCGTTTTCGCGTTGCGAGAAGTTGACCAGTGCCACCGTTGAGGCTGGGCACATAGGCGCAAAGGCGTTTTTTGCCGACGCTGCGCTCACCGACGTGAAATTCGGCAGCGGCGTTACGGCTATCGGCAATGGAGCGTTCGCTGGTTGCAAGAGTCTCGCTACACTCCGCTGGAGCGATGCCACACAGTTGGCACTCATCGGCAGCGAGGCTTTTATCGCCACACAGATGAGCGACGCCGCACTTGCCAAATTCCAGAAATTGAGCACCCTCGGCGCATGGGCTTACGCCGGCACCCCTGTGGAAGAAGTCACTCTCCCTGAATCGGTGAAAGAGGTGGGCGACGGTGCATTCTTCTATGCCACCCATGTGACCAACCTTGTGCTGCCATCAAAGGTGACCAAAGTGGCTCCATACCTCACGGCTGGCACAAACGTGGCTAACACCAACATTTGGGGCAACGATATTACCCGAATTGGCGATTTCGCTCTCTACAACCTCTCCGACATCGACAGGCTCACCATTCCTTCACAAGTGACCTACATTGGCACCAAGGCAATGGCTGGTATGACCGGACTCACAAGAATCACCGCCAAACCTACCACCGTGCCGCTGTTGGGCCACGATGTGTGGGCTGGCGTGGAGCAAAAGGAAGTGGAACTCGCTGCCGCCTCGGCAAGCTACCTGAGCGCGATGCAATGGAACGAGTTTAAAATCACGAAGCGCTACATCGTGGGCGATGCCAATTCCGACGACTTGGTGAACGTGACCGACATCACCACCATCATCAACTACATTCTCGGCAACAACCCTGAGAACTTCAACTTCGACGCAGCCGACTGCACCCCCGACAGCATCATCAACGTGTCGGACATCACCATGGTCATCAACCTCATTCTCAGCGGCAGCACCACAGAGGTGGTGGGCGAATGGGAAGTGAACACCGAAGACAATGTGAACATCGACGACTTCAACCTCGCTCCGGGCGAGACTCGCAGCATCGACGTGAAACTCAGCAACAGCCAAGCCTACACCGCTCTGCAATTCGATCTTCGCTTGCCCGAAGGTCTGGAGATTGTGAGCATCGGCAAGGCCGACCGCATAGCTAAACACAATATCCATAGCGGCACGCTGCCCGATGGCACAGTGCGCTTCATCGCCTACAATATGCAGAATGCCGACATCAAGGGCAACGACGGTGCCATCATCACCCTCGTGGTGAAGGCAAGCCAAGCACTTGCGCCAAGCGATGCCATCGAGGTGTCGCACACCGTGTTGGCAACAGCCAGCGACGAATCGTTCTTCGCCCCTGTCACTGTCGCTCGTGTGGGCAACACCACAGGTGTGGCTGATGTGAGCCAGAGCGCGGCAAAGGTGTATAGCCAAGCAGGCCGTGTGGTGATTGAGAGCGCCGAAGCCACCACCGCACAACTCATTGCCATCAACGGCATGAGCATCAACCTCGCTGTGGAAGCCGGTCACAATGAATATGAAGTTCCTGCACAGGGCGTGTATATCGTGCGCATAGCAGGAAAGAGCCACAAGTTAGTGGTTAGAAACTAATTAAATTTTAATTTTAGTAAATGGGAAAAAACAAACTGAAAAAATTTGCCGACATGGAGGCGTTTTCATGCGTCTTCCAATTTCCGTTCTCAGTGATGAGCGACGAGAGTTGCCCCATGCGCGGCAAATGGAATAGCGACTATTTTCATAACGATGCCCCTATCGTGCTCGAACTCGGGTGCGGCAAGGGCGAATATGCCGTGGGACTCGGAAAGCGATTCCCCGACAAAAACTATATAGGTGTCGATATCAAGGGCGCACGCATGTGGACGGGCGCAAAAATGGTGGAGCAAGAGGGCATGAAGAATGTAGCGTTTTTGCGCACCAGCATCGAGATGATCGACCGTATGTTTGCACCGGGCGAAATATCTGAAATATGGATCACTTTCCCCGACCCGCAAATGAAGAAGGTGAACAAACGACTCACCTCCACCCGATTCCTGAACAACTATCGCAAGATTCTGAAGGACGGCGGACTGGTGCATCTCAAATCCGACAGTCCTTTCCTTTACACCTACACAAGCGAACTGGTGAAACTCAACCAGCTGCCTGTGGAAGTTGACACCGACGACCTTTACCACAGCGGTAAGGCTGACGACATTCTGGAAATCAAAACGCACTACGAGAAGCAATGGCTCGAACGCGGACTCACCATCAAATACCTGAAGTTTCACCTTCCACACGATGGCGAACTACAAGAGCCAGAAATCGAAATCGAAATGGACACCTACCGCAGCTACAACCGTGGCTACATTCAGATGCCCCAACTCATGAACAAAGACAACGAATAATCACAAACAACAAACATGACACTTTATCCAAATCTCATACTCGAAGCCCTGAGCACTGTGCGCTATCCTGGCACAGGAAAAAACATTGTGGAAATGGGCATGGTTGCCGATGACATTCGCATCGATGGCAACAAAGTAAGTTTTTCACTCATTTTCCAACGCCCTACCGACCCTTTCATCAAGTCGATTGTGCGAGCCGCTGAAGTGGCTATCAACACCCACATCGGCGAAGAGTTGGAAATCAAGGGCAACATCAGCGTTGCCACCCTTCAGCCCACTCCCGAAAAGAAGAAGGAAGATGAGCCGCTGCCAGGCGTGAAAAACATTATCGGTGTGTCGTCGGGCAAAGGCGGCGTGGGCAAATCTACCGTGGCAAGCAACCTTGCCGTGTCGCTCGCACAACTGGGCTACAAGGTGGGACTGCTCGATGCCGACATCTTCGGTCCATCAGTGCCTAAAATGTTTGGCGTGGAAGACGAGCAACTCTATATGCAGGAAATCGACGGCAAAAACCGCATCATTCCTCTCGAAAAGTATGGCGTGAAACTGCTCTCAATCGGTTTCGTGGTAGATAAGGAGAAGGCTGTGCTGTGGCGTGGCGCTATGGCGAGCAACGCCCTGAAGCAACTCATCACCGATGCCGCTTGGGGCGATCTCGATTATTTCGTCATCGACATGCCACCAGGCACCAGCGACATTCACCTCACCCTGGTTCAAACGCTCGGCATCACCGGCGCTATCGTGGTGACCACTCCACAAGAGGTAGCACTTGCCGACGCACGCAAGGGCGTGAGTATGTTCTTGGGCGACCAGGTGAATGTGCCTGTGCTCGGCATTGTTGAAAACATGTCGTGGTTTACCCCTGCATCACACCCCGATGAGAAATACTATATTTTCGGCAAAGACGGCGGCAAGAATCTTGCCGAAAAACTCGGCGTGAAACTGCTTGGACAAGTGCCATTGGTGGCAAGCATTTGCCGCGGTGGCGACGACGGTGTGCCTGTCACTCTCCAGAACAGCGTTTCGGGCCGCTCGTTTATCAATCTTGCCGAGGCTGTGGTGAAAGCCGTTGACGAGCGAAATGCCTCACGCCCAGCTACTAAACGCGTTGAAACCCATTAAAACTATAACACAAAAATGAAAAAATCTGTATTAATTTTAGCGGGAGCGGCTATGCTCCTGAGCAGTTGCGGTTCAGTGCCCATCACAGGTCGCAAGCAACTCAATTTAGTTAGTGATTACGAAGTGCTTCAATCAAGCCTTTCACAGTACAAGAGCTACATGAGCTCTGCCACCATTTCGGGCGAACAGGCTCAAAGCGAACAAGTGACACGCGTGGGCAAAAAACTCGCCGCTGCCACCGAGGCCTATTTGAGGGCTACCGGTCTTGAATCCGAAGTATCGAATTTCCAATGGGAATTCAACCTTGTGAAAAACGATGAAATCAACGCTTTCTGTATGCCTGGCGGTAAAATCGTGGTGTATGAGGGGTTGATGAAACTGGTGTCAAGCGACGACGAACTCGCAGTGGTGCTCGGTCATGAGGTGGCTCACGCCGTGGCAAAGCACAGCAAGGAGCGCATGAGCCAACAGATTCTCGCTCAATATGGCGCAAAGGCTGTATCAGCCATTACAAAGGGCAAGAGCTACTCCACACAGCAAATCGCCAGCAAAGTGTATGGTCTCGGTGCCAACTATGGCGTGATGCTCCCCTACTCTCGCAAGCACGAGAGCGAGGCCGACAAGATGGGTTTGGTGTTAATGTCACTGGCTGGCTACAACCCACGCACAGCACTCACATTCTGGCAAAAGATGTCGTCAGCAAGTGGTGCAAGTGTACCTGAATTTATGAGCGACCACCCAAGCGACGCAAACCGCATCGCCGCCATCGAAAAGGAACTTCCAGCCATCGAATCAGAGTACGCCACCTACATCAACGCCGGCAAACAAGTAGCAAAACCCACCACAACAACAACAACCACTACAACAACAAAAAAGAAAACAACCACCACAAAAAAGAAAGCAACAAAAAAATCAAAAAGAAGAAAATAGATTTCAGATATTAGAAATTAGACGTTAGAAGTCAGATATTCGAGCCTCGGAGCACTCAGAGCTGCTCCGAGCGCTCCAATAAACAAAAGCACCTATTTAACCCAAATCGGTAATTAGGCCGTGTAAGGATTTTCTGTATTACTTCTTGCGGTCTTTCGGCTTTTATAAGATGCCTTTTGCTTTTTTTTTAATTCGTAATAGCTCGCTATCACTCATTAAAATACAAACAAAATTCATTCTTCTAAAATTCCGAAATACCACAAGCCCTAATGACCGATTGGGGTTTATATGTATTCTGGCATTTTCCAAACGCTCAAATATACGTTTTAAAGTGTCATCCTGACGGAAACGGACGTTTCCATAAGGTGTGAGGGCACGTCTTCGACACATGACCCTCCACAGAAATATACACACATCAGAGAACGGATTATCTCGCTATATTGATAGCCATACACTTTGCTACGCAAACCTAAAGTAGAGTCTATTATTGTATGAGACAACATCCTGTCGAATTTCTCCATAATTGGAAATATACCACCAAAAGATGTGAGTTTCTCGGATTTAATTTGTATTTTTGTCATGCCTGATGAGGTTTTGTTTGATTATTACAGCAACACTGAATTAAGTGAATCCTCTGACATGGCAATATTCTGGGCAACTTTTTGTTGCTCAAAATATTATAAAAGTTAAAATTTACAGTGTTGCGGAATTAAGGTATTATAGAGTTTGTTACAGACCTTTAAGCCCCTACATTACATGATGAAGCGCATTGTTAAAATCGGATTATGTCTCGTAATAGCAATATTCCTTATTGCTGTCAGTCTGTTAGTTGTCTGCAACACAGTAATTGTCAATAATGCCAAAGGCAAACTGTATTCCAATGTAGATAGCATTCCAAGGTCTGAGGTGGGACTGCTTCTCGGCACGACACCACAAACCCGTATAGGCGGATGGACGAATTACTTCTTCAAGTATCGGATTGATGCAGCCGAGGCACTATACAAATCGGGCAAGGTGGAATACCTCTTGATTAGTGGTGATGAAAACAGCCTGGACGGTATCAATGAAGTGGAGTGCATGAGGGATTCTCTCGTTAAACGTGGCATACCAGAAAGTGACATTATACTTGACGGGAAAGGTTTCCGGACACTTGACGCTGTTGTGCGTGCGGTGAAGTTGTACCACGTACATAGTTTCGTTGTCATATCCCAAAAGTTCCATAATGAGCGTGCCGTATATCTTGCAGAACATCTTGGACTTGATGTCCACGATATTATGGGCTTTAATGCTAAATCCCCCAAGACAAAGATGGCACTGATGACCTATATCAGAGAATACTTCGCCCGTGTAAAAGTGTTCTTGGATATTTTTATGGGGAAACAGCCAAAAATCGTGGGTGAAGATTATCCTGATTGTCCTTGGAATGTATTATACATAAATAGTGTAAAGGCGCATAACGAGCAAGACACAATTATTGGCAATTTTACTGGTCAAGGCTTAGATACTCTGTATGTGGAAGATGTGTCCACTTACAATAATGAGGAGGGATTGCAATCTAAGTTCTTCATGACCTCGCCCAACAAAAAAATTCCAAAAGTGGAATTATACGGCTGCTCTTGGGCAACCCCAAAACTGGTTAATGAGGGTGACTTGGATGGTAACGGTACTTGCGAAGTTGGTTACTTGCATACTTGGGTGACCAGTCAATGGAGATACTACAGAATCTTCTCTCTCGTTGGGAACGAATGGCGGTATCTTATCAATGGCGATTTTCTTGATACATCTCTGGACTTTAGGGGTATGCGAGTTGATATTGCAGAGCCTGGACCACAAAAAGGACTTGTGCTTATTCACTATCTATACTACGGATATGACGAAATCAAGGACAAGAGGTTTAAGGAAGTGCGTGACACAATCGTTGCGCCAACTTTTGATATGATTGATGATTAACCTAAATAGAATTATTGCCAAAGCAAAAACAATCGTCTTAACTTCTTACTTGATATATTTCTCAGTGAATTGGCGCACTTTGGCGGTGTATTCTTCGCGGTGGTCGCTGAGGGAGCGGGCATGTGCGCTGCCCTGTGCCATGTAGAGTTCTTTAGGCTGTGGCTTGGCGTCGAAGATGGGCTGTGCCATGGCTGTGGGCACGAAATCGTCGTTGGTGCCATGAATCACAAGCATGGGCAAACGGCATTTCTTCACTTGGTTGAGGGGCGATGCCTCCTCGAAATCCCAACCATATTTCCATTTACACAGCGTGCTTGCCACATTCAACAAGGGAAACGACGGCAAACCAAACATATCCTTCAATTCGTTGGCAAATTCGTCGTGCACGCTGGTGTAGCCACAATCCTCCACAAAGCATTTCACATACGCTGGAAGCGTCTCGCCCGAAACGCACATCGTGGTAGCCGCGCCCATCGAAATGCCGTGCACCACCATTTGCGTGGCAGCGGAATCGCCACGGAATTTTTCGTTGGCAATCTCCATCCACTTCATCACATCGAGGCGGTCGAGCCAACCCATTCTGATGTGGTCGCCCTCGCTCTTGCCGTGAGCATAGAGGTCGGGCAAAAGCAGGTTGTAGCCCATGTGATAGTAGATGTCGCCCACTTGTAGCATCATGGCATTGCAATCCTTGTAGCCGTGAATCAGCACAGCCACACGATTGGAAGGAGTGGGCGCATTGATATACATGGCGTTAAGCCTATTGCCATTGATTTCCACCACGGTATCGTGCATCGCACCAGCGGCGTTCAGACTATCCACCCACACTCGCAGATGTGGGCTATGCTCGTAAATTCGGTCGAGGGCTTCAGCCTCGCTTCTATGATATGGCGTGAGGGCAAAGTCGAGCAAATAGAGGCTACCGCCCACCACAGCCGCTGCCAACACCAGCACCACCACACCTGTGGTGATGAGAATTTTCTTTTTTAACGTTGATTTCATTCTTATTCAATAGTTTTATTCAATATGCACCTTATACACGCTTTGCCCACGCGAGCCCACCACTAAAGTGTTGCCCACCACCACTGGCGACGACTCAAAATTAGCGCCAAACCTCTCATCATAGATGATTCGGCCCGTCTTTCCCTCTATCAGGTAAAGGTAGCCATAAGTGTCGCCCACCACGATGAACAGTTCGTTTTTCTCGTTATAGAAACCCACTGGCGACGACCATGCGTAGTGCTTCAACTTGGTTTTATACACCACCTTGCCGGTGCGCTTCTCAAAGGCATAGAAATGCCCATCGCCGTTCACACCATCGTTGGCAAGGGTGGAGAAAATCAAGTCGGAGCAGTTGCCGCCCCCTAATAGCGGCGTGCTATACATGCCACCGTCGAAGTGCTTGTTGTCGGTGTTGTGTCGGGTACAAAGCACCTGCACAGCCCACGCCACCTCGCCGTTCAAACCGTTGAGTTTGGCAATGTGGCACATGCCCGAATCGCCTTGGCGGTCAACCTCGCAAGCCGTATATACGAAAGGCACCCCATTTTCCACCTCGCACACGATGGTGGCATCAATATCGTCGTGATTGTCGTAATACCACACCGGCTTCATATTGTTGAGGTTGACGCAGAGGATATTGCCGTGGTTGTCGCCGAAATAACCATAGTTTTTATACACGCACATACTCGATTCCACGCCTGCGGCATGAACGCCAGGACGATTGTAACTCAAAAAACTGTGCTTTTTCGCCTTGCCGTTTTTCACATCGTATTTGTAAATCAAGCCGTTTTCGCTGGGCCAAAACACAAATCCATCGGCATAGATGGGCGAAGAGTCGCTGGTTGGCCAAAAGCGTGATGCCTTGGGGTCGAGACCGGGATTTTGGTACACGATGGAGTGGCTGAACAAGTCCACCACATTCTGGCACACCGCTCCGTGGGCTTGCACGCCATGTCCGGCATACACCAATCCGTTGAATCGTGGGTCAACCATGGGCGTGCCTTTCACCGGATTGCCCATATCTATCGGCTCGCGCGATGCCTTTCCCGACTCGAAGTTGATGAAATGCAATTTTCCGCAAAGCGATGCCACCACTATCTCCTTTTGCGAGAAATCGGGCGTGAGCTTTGCCGCAGGGGTGTTTCTGAACTTCTTCGCCACCTCGTCGGGCCATTCCACATACAGGGGCTGGCTGGTCCAACCAGTGCCACCGCCCCACACACCTAATTTTGTGGGCGTGTAGTCAACATCGGTGTCAAACACCCAGTCCTTCACAATTCTGCTGGGCACACCTTTCACCTTTCCGCCAAAGTCGGCGTTGCGAAGATGGTTGGCTCGGAATGCGAGTTTTGAGTTTGATTCCAAATATGGGTCGTCAAGCACGTGCAAAGTGCCGTCAACGGTGCTGTCGAACACTTCCACACGCCATTGCAGTTTTTCCACAGAGGCATACATGGTGTCGGGCAACGGCGTGGTGTCTTTCTCCACCAGCGTATCGGCATCAGCCACAGCGGCAGATTTCGCACCTCCGCCACAAGCGCCGAGGCAAAGCATTGGGAGCAAAGCACCGAAAAAAAACAGTTTTTTCATTCGTGAATATTCATTTTTCCTGACAAATATAGTGTTTTTTTAGTAATAAATTGTTAATTTTGATTTTCTAATTAAACTCAAACTTATTAACCTATTACTCAAATGCGTAAATTATTACTCGTTATGACTTTGGCTGCCATTTGTGCCACAACATCGATGGCAGCAGTAACAATCGGCACTAAACAATACACAGCCGACACGCTTTTCCGCCGGCAGATTGGTCCTGGCATCGTCAACACCATTCTCCGCATTCCTGAATATCCTCTGAATGTATATTTGCTGGAAGCTGATATGAACAATCCCTACAACCGTGTGGAAACTGGTCAAGGACAAAACACTTTGGGCAAGACCGAAGCACTGGTGAGCATGGCAAAGCGCTACAGCACTTCATCAAAGCGTGTGTTGGCTGGCTGTAACGCCAATTTCTGGTGTGTGCCCACACAAGGCGCGCCAAGCGTGTATATGCTCGGTTCTCCTTTCGGTGGTGTGGTGCGCAACGATACCGTGATTGTGAACACCAACACAGTGAACGACACTTGGAACGGTGGTCCATCACGCACTGGCATTTCGGCTATCGACCACGATAAGAACCTGATTTTCGGTGGTTGCAGTTGGGTGGCTACCATCAACAGCAGCCGCCTCGGCAACGAAGTGCTCCCCATCTACAAGGTGAACAAGCGCAACCTGCCTGGCGAACTCTGCTTGTGGAATGAATATTTCGGACGCGACCGCGAATTTGAAAGCAACTGGATTGACTACGACAACAAGGGCACCAACAATGCCGACAACTATTACCTGAAGTTCACCGAAGGTAGCGGTTGGGGCGTGAACAAGCCTATGAGTTTCGTTATCAAGAAGATTGTGAAAGATGCCGACCGTCAAACCCTCGGCGAATATGATGCTTGCATCACCGCCACTGGCAAGATGAAGGCTGATATGGCTGTGCACCAAGAGGGCGATGTGATTGGCATTTACCAAGGCTGGAAAGCCAGCGGCAAAAATACTGAGCCATGGATTGAAAACTTGGTGGAAGGCAACGCTACTGTGATGCGCAATGGCGAACTCACCGGACGCAACTACGACGAGGGCTACAACACGCAAGTGTATTCCCGCACCGCCTACGGTTGCAGTTTCGACCACAAAAAACTCTATATGATTGTTATCGACCGCTCACAGCACCCTAAATACGGTCTTTCTTCAGGCTGCACCACCGAGGTGATGTGCCAAATTTTGAAGAGTCTCTACCCCGACATTTCTGATGTGGTGAACTACGACGCTGGTGGCTCGGCTGAAATGCTCGTGAACGGTGCCATCATCAACAAGACCACCGAGGGCACTCCACGCGCCGTGGCATGTGGCTGGTTGCTCGAATCTATCGCCCCTGCCGACAATGAGGTGGCTTCTATCCAATTTGCCGATGCCGCGCTCAAACTCCCTATCTATTCTTCCTACAAGCCACAAATCATTGCCTACAACAAGTATGGCGACGTGGTGAACGAGAATTTGGAAGGTTTCACGCTCTCTTGCGATGCCTCGCTGGGTACTGCCAACGGCGAAAACCTCACCGTGAGCGGCAACATTCTCAATGGCACGCTCACCGCCAACTACAACGGCAAGACTGCATCTATCAATATCACCACCATGTATGCCCAACCTGCCATTTCGCTCAAGCCTGTCATCACCGTCGACGACCAGGCATGGCCTATAGAGGTGACCGCTACCGTCAACGCTCAAACCTACTACTACAATCCCGAAAACTTGGAGTGGACTGTTGACGACCCCACTATCGCTGTGGTGGAAAACGGCAAAATCCGTGGTTTGAAGAATGGCAAAACGCTGATTAGTTGCAAAATCGGCGAGTTTACCGACTCCGATTCAGTGTCGGTGGAAATCTCTCCCGAAGCATATCTCTATCAGGATTGGAGCGGCTGGACGCTCAAGGGTTCTGGCGCAAGCAAACTCGCAATCAGCGAAAACGGTTTGTTGACCTACAAATACAGTTCTACTCGCGCGCCTTACGTTAAAATGCTCAAAAATGTGCAGTTCTACAGTCTGCCCGACGAAATCGGCATGACTTTCGTCAGTTCTCTGCCTCTCGACTATATCCAAATTGATGTGCGCAATCTGATGAACACCTCTGTCAACTATCAGAAGATTGATGCCGACGGCAAGGGCTTCGAGGCTGGCAAGGAATACACCGTTAAATTGGATTTGGAACAAATGGGCGGCACCAAGAGCCTGAACACCTACCCTATCAACGTGCAGGAAATTCGCTTTGTGCCAAACAAGGCTAACTCTACCGCTGGCGAACAGACCATCGACATCAAGTCGCTCTACGCACACTATCCTAAGAAATCAGTGGCTGGCGACATCAATGGCGACGGCGAAGTGAACGCTTCCGATGTGACAGCCCTCATCAACAAGGTGCTCAACATCGCATCATACCCCGACACCACCTGCGACATCAACGCCGACGGCACCATCAACGTGAGCGACGTAACCGCCCTCATCAACTTGATTATCAAATAAGAAGTTAGAGATTAGATATTAGACGTTAGAAATTAGAGAGAGCCGAGCAAGGCTCAAATAACAAAACATTTATCTCACATAGATTCAAGCGGATGAAAATCCCAAAGAATCTATGTGAGTTTTTTTCTTTCCACCAACTCCCCCATACAAAACCACGCCATAACGTAGGGACATGCCTTCGGCATGTTTCCAATGCCCTGATACATTGGTAATTACTATTCAATCACATCAAAAACTGGCAACCTCGTTTAGAAAAAATCCCATTTTTGGTGCCACAATGCGATGGTAAATGCATATAAATTTCTGTAAATCAGAAAAAAGTAGTAACTTTGCACGCTCAAACGATAATTTATGACAACATTCCAAGATTTAGGGGTCCGCGAGGATCTTTTGCGAGCAATCGCCGAACTGGGCTACGAATCTCCAATGCCCATTCAAGAAAAAGTAATTCCACATTTGCTTAATGAAGATTCCGACGTAGTGGGTCTGGCACAGACAGGTACGGGCAAGACTGCCGCATTCGGCTTGCCTACGCTTCAGCGTGTAGATACCACCACTAAGGTGACTCAGGCTATTATTCTCGACCCCACTCGCGAGTTGTGTATGCAAACTTGCAACGACCTCAACGACTACGCAAAATATATCGATGACTTGCGCATTTTGCCAGTGTATGGCGGCAGCAGCATCGAAGTACAAATCCGTGCCTTGCGTAAAGGCGTGCAAATCATTGTGGCTACACCAGGCCGTCTGCTCGACCTTATCAAGCGAGGCGAGGTGAACCTGGAGAATGTGAACACGGTGATTCTTGACGAAGCCGATGAAATGCTGAACATGGGTTTTGTGGACGACATCAACAATATTCTTGAACATGTGCCCGACACACGCAAGATGCTGATGTTCTCTGCCACCATGCCACCCGAAATCGCGTCGATCGCCAAAAACTATATGCACAATCCACAAGAGTATATCATCGGCACACGAAACGAGGGTTCTGCCAACGTGCGCCACATCTACTACATGGTGCGTGCCAACGATAAATACTTGGCATTGAAGCGCATTTGCGACTATCTGCCTCGTGTGTATGGTATTATCTTCTGCCGCACACGCGCCACCACTCAGGAAATCGCCACCAAACTGATTGAGGACGGTTACGATGCCGATGCACTGCACGGCGACCTCTCGCAAGCGCAACGCGATGCCGTGATGAAGAAGTTCCGTGAGCGCAATCTGCAACTGCTCGTGGCTACCGATGTGGCTGCGCGCGGTCTTGACGTGGACAACCTTACGCATATCATCAGTTACAGCCTGCCCGACGACAACGCCGTGTATAATCACCGAAGCGGTCGTACCGGCCGTGCTGGCAAAACTGGTGTGAGCATCGCGCTTATCCATAGCCGTGAGCGCAACAAACTTCGCGACATTGAAAAGCATATCGGTAAAACGTTCGAGCGTTGCGAGGTGCCTAAGCCCAACGCCATCATCGAAAAGCAACTTTTCAACCTTGCCGACCGTCTGGAAAAGGTGGAGGTGAAGGAGGACGAAATCGCAGAATTTATGCCTTCGGTGCTGAAAAAACTTTCGTGGCTCGACAGCGAAGACCTTCTCAAGCGTATGCTTTCGCTGGAGTTCAACCGCTTGATTGAATACTACAAAGATGCTCCCGAACTCGACTATGTGCCTGAAAAGGAGAAGTCGAAACGCGAGAAGCGTGCGAAGGTGAAGTACGACAACACCCGCGACAAGGACTGCCGCACCGCCGAAGAGGGCTACGAGCGTGTGTTTGTCAACGCTGGTAAGGCCGATGGTTTCTTCGCCCCAAGTCTGATTGAACTGCTCAACCGCAACACCCACGGCGAACGCGTGGACCTCGGCCGCATCGACTTGCTCAGCAACTATTCGCTGTTCGATGTGAAGGCTGGCGATGCCAAGCGTGTGGTGAAGGCGCTGAAAAATGCCGACTTCTTCGGTAAGCGCATTTACGCCGAGGTGGCTTCGCTCGACAAGAACTACGCAAGCGAGACCGAGGGCACGGAAGTGAAACTCAACCGCAAGGAGCGTCGCCGTCTGCAATTCAGTTCGAAAGAGCGCTTTGGCGAACGCCGTGGCGGTGGCAAAAAGAGTTTCCGTGACGAGCGTGACGAACGCCGCACCCGCCGCGACAACGAACGTGGCTTCAAAAAGGGCGACAAAGGCTCCGCAAAGGGCGCAAAAAAAGTGGCCCACGGCAATTTCGACAAATTCAAAAAGAAAAAAGGAGAAAGAGGTTAAGGGAGAAGTTAAGATAAGAAGTTAAGAAGTTGAAGAAGTTAAGGAGTTAAGGAGTTAAGACGATAGTCGGAGTGCTCCGAGTTGCTCCGAGTTGCTCCGAGTGCTCCAAGTTGCTTCCCCACTTTATCTCTCCAATAAAAAATTAGGTGCACCACACAATATGTGTTGGTGCATCTGTGTTTTTATTGTAACTTTGCTTATTGTATTTTAATAGCAACACGAAAATGAAACGCCCTCTCTCTATCATTCTTTGCCTGATGGCGATGCTGGTGAGTTGCACCAAAAGCAGCAACGACATCACCAATTCAGAACTCCATATCACCGACGACGGCGCTATCACCATCAAACAACAATAAAAGACAATGAACATCAAGCATATCATACTCTCGCTATTCCTTCTCCTTGTCACAGGCTCGGCACAAGCCGAAACGGTGCGCGATTTCTTTATCTCCGAGCCGGGCAATGTGTTCGAACTGCTCACACAAGGCGTGAGGGCGGCAATGATTACCATGGCTGAGCAAGGCCAGAAAATTGAAAGCGACAATGTGCATGGCGGCACTGCGAAAATCGACTCTTTGAGTGCCTCCTACATTTCGGTGCGCTGCTCCGATGTGAAGCAAGTGGAACTGAAAATGCTCACCAAGGGCACTTCCGACACGGTGATTGCCGTGGTCGAAACCGTGCAACTTCCTGCGCTCGACAGCCGCATCTCGTTCTACTCCACCGACTGGAAGCCGCTCCCCCTCGGCAAGCACATGAAGGGCGGCATGGTGAAGATGACGGATTTCATCAGAAAAGGCACACCCAAGGCTATTGCCGACGATGTGATGCGCCGTGTGCGCTTTCCGCTCTTTCTGATGACTTTCGGCAAAAACGATGGACAACTGGTGGTGTCGCAACAGCAGAAGTCGTTCCTCAGCCGTGAGGACTACAACAAAATCCGCCCCTATCTTATCGACTCCATCACCTACGACATCGACAAGACCAAACTGAAACGCTCTAAATAATCGCTCACACATGGCAGAAATTACCGACACAGCCCTTCAAGGCACGAGTAAATCGCCCAACACTATCACGCTGCAGGAGTTCAACAACCGCATCAAGCGACTGCTGGCCGACCCAAGTGTGATGAACTGCTGGGTAGTGGCTGAAACCACCGATGTGCGCATCAACCAGCACTGCTACCTCCAACTGCTCGAAAAGAACCCAAAAACAGGTGCAACGGTGGCTAAAATCAAAGCCATAATTTGGGGCAGCCAATTCAGGTTCCTCAATGCGCGATTCAAGCAAGTGACGGGTCGCGACATTGGCAACGATATGAAGATTATGGTGAGCCTGAGCGTGAACTATAGCCCTCAATACGGCTTGACGGTGGTCATCAACGACATCAACCCCGAATTTACCCTCGGCGATATGGAGCGTCAACGCCAGGAAATCCTCAACCGCCTCACCCAAGAGGGCATCATCGGGCAAAACAAGACGGTGCCTGTGCCGCCTGTGCTGCAGCGCATCGCTATCGTGTCGGCTGCCGGTGCCGCTGGATATGGCGACTTCATGAAGCAACTCACCGACAATAAATATGGCGTGTGTTTCTATCCCTGCCTGTTTCAAGCCACGATGCAGGGCGTAAAGACGGTGCCAACGGTGCTTGCGGCACTCGACAAAGTGGAGCAAAACCAGCACCTGTTCGACTGCGTGGTGATTATCCGTGGCGGTGGCGGTACGGAAGAACTCAACTCGTTTGACAATTACGATTTGGCGCGCCGTGTTGCCACATTTCCCCTGCCTGTGATTGTGGGCATCGGTCACGAAAGAGACATCACGGTGCTCGACTATGTGGCTGGCATTCGTGTCAAGACCCCTACTGCGGCTGCTGAGCACATCATTCTGCAAGCAGCCAACGCACTGGCGCACATCGGCGACTTGAGCAATCAGGTGGTGAGCATCGCACGCGACTACATCGCCAGAGCGAAGGAACAACTGTCGTACTACGCTGGCAATTTGCCGATTATGGCACAACGCATCATCGACACCAACACGCTACGCCTGCAAAACTTCATTCAAAACATACCCCTGCATGTGCAACGCCGCATCGAGGGCGAGAATGCACAACTTGCACGCCAAAAAGACGCTATCAAGAATGCGGTGGCGCAAGTGAAGATGAAGGAGACGATGCGATTGGAGGCGTTGGGCGACAAAATAGAACTGCTATCGCCCCGAAAGGTGATGGCGCGCGGCTACACACTCACCACATGCGAAGGCAAAATCATGACCGACGCTGCCCAAATCGAAGCCGGCAAACTGGTGACCATTCACTTCCGTGATGGCAAGGTGGTGGCTGGCACACAATCAGTTATCAAGGACAAATAAAATCACAAAAATATGGAAAATCAAAACGAACTCACCTACTCTGCTGCGGTGAAAGAACTGGAAGAAATCGTACAACTGATGCAAAGCCCCGACTGCTCTGTGGATAACCTCGGCAAATACACCAAACGCTCTGCCGAACTCCTAAAAATCTGCAAAGCAAAACTCACTTCCACCAACGAAGAAGTCCAAAAAATCATCCAACAACTCGACGAATCCACCAAATAGCCCCCATTATTTTTGTGCATCAAGCATAAAAATAGGCTTTCATGGGTTAAACGAAGTTGAAAACAAAGCACTAATTTTCTTAACCAAAAGGGCCTATGAATTATCCTATCATACAAACAGCAACAGGCACTGCTGACAGAAGCAGGTTTGTTATCACTATTGGTGCCAAGAACAAGAAGACTGGCGCTTCAGAGTTGGCGGTATTCTCCCATGTGTTTGGCCTTGATTTGGAAAAGATCAGGGAGGATGTGAGCGTGACGATAGGTGGGCATCGTTACGAACCCGACCTGGCATACATCGATAAAGAAAATGGTGTCTATGTCGATATAGAGATTGATGAACCTTATTCAAGTTTTCATCATCCCACTCATTTCATCACCGAAGATGGAACGCATAAGGATCAACGTCGAAATAAACTTTTCCTGTCCGCTGGCTGGCATGTATGCCGTTTCACGGAGCAGCAGATGTTTTGCCAGACAAAGTCGTGCATGAAAGCGGTGTACGAACTACTGCTGCAAGTGGGGGCTATTGAGGCGATTCCCGCAAAGTTAGCCAATGCACCTGCCCTGAAGTTCGAACCCTGCTGGACGGCAGAGAAATCGAAGAAGCGCTCCTATGCCCACTACCGCAAGTCGTACCTTGGTTACGACCCAATGACGATGGATTTCAGCAGTTGTGTGCGATGCTCTCTGCTGCTCATTCCCATCATGTTTCAGGCAACTTACAGCAAACGGATGCGCCGAATGATGTTTAGACAACTGCGCAACTCCTTCAAATCATATCATTTATACTAATAAAAATGAATCTGAGCATATAGGCATCCGCTTAATGGTCAAGCAACAAGGCGCATCATATAACGTAGGGACATGCCTTTGGCATGTTTCGCCGCAAACAGCAATGCCCCCCACTCAATCCGTGAGATTTCCCACCCACAAAAAAATCAGTGAGATCCGTGAGATCTGTGTGAGCCAAAGAAACACAAACCCCACACAATCCGTGAGATTTACCACCCGCAAAAAAACAGTGAGATCCGTGTGAGCCCCAAAAACACAACCCCCACACAATCCGTGAGATTTACCACCCACAAAAAAATCAGTGAGATCCGTGAGATCTGTGTGAGCCCTAAAAAACACCAACCCCACACAATCCGTGGGATTTACCACCCACAAAAAAATCAGTGAGATCCGTGAGATCTGTGTGAGCCCAAGAAAAGAAGTCTTATTTTTCCTCCAGGAGTGCCACGGCGTAGGCAGAGATACCTTCTTCACGGCCGGTGAAGCCGAGGCGTTCGGTGGTGGTGGCTTTGATGCTCACTTGGCCAAGCGTGCAACCCATGCAGGCCGCAAGTTGCTCCTGCATGGCTGGGATATGAGGATTGATTTTGGGGCGTTCGGCGCAGATAGTGATGTCGCAGTTGCCTAATTTATAGCCCTGCTCATCAATCAGGCGTGCCACCTCACGCAAGAGTTTACGGCTGTCGATACCCTTATAGCGAGGGTCAGTGTCGGGGAAATGGTAACCAATATCACGCAGACACGCCGCACCCAGCAGCGCATCGCACAGCGCATGTATCGCCACATCGGCATCACTATGACCGAGCAAACCAAGCGTGTGCTCAATTTTCACGCCACCAAGCCATAATTCACGGTCGCTCACCAGTCGGTGAACGTCAAATCCCATTCCTATTCTCATATCATCAAATTATTTGCGGCCGAAAAGGTTTCTAATGCCGTCCATGTCAAACGACAGGGTGAAACGAAGTGTTTGGTCGAGTGGACTGTTTTGCGCAGTTGCAATCATATACGATGCATCGATGCGAAGCACATTGAGTGCAAAACCGGCACCGAAACCGAAGTACTGACGACCACCGGCAAACTTGCTCTCGTGGAAGTAACCGCCACGGAGGAAGAATTGCTGATTATAAGCATATTCAGCACCCAATGAATAGGTGATACGCTTGAATGTGTTCTTATCGAAAGAGTCGAAAATACCCGAAATCGACGATTTGTCTTTCCATGCCTGAAGTGCGGTTTCATATTCCTCATTGTCAGTAAATTCCGACAAACGAGGTTTCGGAGGCACTAACAACTTATTGGCATCAAGCGTGAAAGTGAGGTTGTGATAGTCGGCCAATGGGAATGTAAAGGCTGTACCGATACGCAGGTTGGTAGGCAAAAACGCTGGGTTGTCGCCATGGTCATACGACACCTTTGAACCCACATTCGAGAGGTTGAAACCCCACGACCATTGGCACTCGTTGCGGCCAATAATTGGGTAGGTGGTAAAATAGCCCGAAATGTCGGCGGCAAACGCCGAAGCGCCCTTGTTGCCCTCTGTTGCTGAGTATTCCGAGTAACCGAGGTCACTGTAAATGTAGCGCAAAACCACACCCATTGAGAATTTTTCGCTCAACTTGCGAGAATAACCCAAGTCAACCGACATTTCAAATGGGTTGATACTTCCGATAGATGTGCCGCTCTCTTCTGAGCCTTGAATTTCACCCAAAGAGAAATAGCGGAGCGAAGCACTCACAGCCTGATTGTCGCCGCTGCCAAGTTTCCAGTAGCCGGCAAGGTTTGCCAAGAAAATGTCGTTCACAATCTTGCGCATCCATGGCGTGTAACTGAGCGATACACCTGCCGTGCTTTCGGCGAATGCGTATTTTGAAGCGTTCCAGTATTGAGAGTTCACATCAGGGTCGGTAGCCGCACCAAGGTCACCCATTGAGGCACCACGCGCATCTGGCGAGATGCTAAGAGAGTTTACACCTGTGGTAATAGGATTAAAATCCTGATTCTTAATGTCGTCGTCGGCATGTGCAGCCAGTGCGCATGTAGCAAACATGGCTACGAATATAAAAGATTTAATCAATTTCATCTATCTACGTAATATTAGTTATTAATAATAACTGCAAATCACTTCTATTATTGTGTGCCTTCCCCACTTTTTAGAAAAAAAGTGCCACCCTCCAGCCATATTTGAAGGGTGGCACCATATATGTGTCTTCAACTGTTATTCCATCATTTGCTTAGTGGTGCTCGTCGTGCCATCGGTGTAGGTGGTTACCACGATATTCACTCCTGAGAAAGGAGTTTCGCTTTCCACACCTGCAAGGTTCACATAACGAACGTGCTTCACTTGTCCTAATGCCACATCTTCAACACCGGTTGGAAGCAAGTTGCCAAAGTCAACCACGAGTTCGTCTTCAGAAATGTAGTATTCATCTTCTGCGTTAGCACTACCTGAAACTGGTTGATCAGCATTCTTTGCTTTACGATAATAAGCACGCACAATATAGTTAGCCTGCGGATTTACTGCATTTGCGCCAAACACTGCACTTGGCCATGAAATCTCTTGTCCATTATTGAGCGTGAACTTCATATTTGCAGAGCCCATACCTTCAACGGTGTTGTTGCTAATGCCAAGGAGTGGCATGTAGTCGAAGAAGTTGTAGTCTTGAGAGCGGAATGCTATTTCTTGATAATATTCTGCAGCACCTTCCACAGTGCGCCATGCACGCATACCCACCAATTCATATTCTCCTGTTTGCGCTTCGGCGAGAGCGAGTGTGCCGTTCAAAGTTGCAGAATAATAGTAGCCATTTCTCACACCATTGACGGTGAATGAGTATGAACTACGCTCTTTTGCCTGAACTGATGCAGTGAGTTTAGGGGTGCATACAGTAGTGCGAGTTGTTCCGTAAGTGTTGCCACCTACCACCAAGGCTGCACAAAGGTCGTTAACCAATCCCATATCGGTGATATCAAAATTTGTGTCTGATGCACTTATGCTGCCAGCCACGCTGTGATTGTTGTAAACTTTCACAGCCGACAAATTTGCTATTTCACCATGACTTACGTTCACACGCAATGTGTTTTGGGGTTTCAATTCGTGCTTGGTGTCGGCAATGATTTCGTCGCGTGTGTATCCTACCTTACCATCTGCGCTCAACACATCTGCTGAGATGTTACCCGAATAGATAGGAACAACTACCCCCCCCAGTATCACACCTTCAAGGTTACGCACTTCGTATTCGTAACTTTCAACCATCGCATCTTGAACCACTTCATTAAAGAAATCTGAGAGATTTACAGTTGTAGTATAATTACCCTTAAAATTATTGCCGCTTTTGTCGTAACGGTAGGTTTGATCTTCATCAAAAGCGTCGGATTTGGTGAAGGTGTAAGTCTTTTCGTCAAATACGAACTCGCCAAGATAAGTTTCACGATCCTCGCTTGGAGTGCTGCCGTGAACAATGCGATACAATTTACGCACTTCGCCTCCCAACTTCTTCAGATGAGTTAGATTGTTCTTGTAGAGGTTACGATTTTCCTTTTCATCAAATTTGGAATTATTTTTTGTAGTCAATTGCTCGTAAGTTATCGACAAGTTCACTGTCATCAAACTGCCCTTATCGCTGTTAGTGAAATAATTGTAAGTGATGGTGCTTTTAGGAGCGTCGCACACAAAATAGGTTACACGTGCACCATCTTCAGTCCCAGTCTGCTTTTCCACACCGGCGGTGGCGATGTTTGAAATGTAGTGGTTTACACTTTGGTCGTCAACAAAGTTTTCGGTAGCACCAGTAGGGTCTGATGGCATTTTTATGCGGAAGCGGTATTTCTTCTGCTTACGGTCGAAATAATAATCACCTGTCATGTTGCGTGTTTGTCGGCTCAAATCTATTGTGCCCATTTTAGGCGATTTGTCGGCAGCCTCGTCTAAATAGAGTTGAATCAAGTGGTTGTCTTGACAATAAAATGTTGTGATTTTTGTATTTTTGCTCAAATCAAGTTCGTTGAGATTGTTGGAGTACAGAGAGAGAGTTTTCAGGATTGGATTGTCGCTCAAATCAATTTCTGGCAAGTTACATCCTTGTGCCCATAAAATTTCAAGTTTTTTGCATCCTGTGAGATTCAACGATGATAATCTTTTATTGGAATAGCATTCCAACCGATACAAATCAGGGCACTTGCTCATATCAAGACTTGGCAAATCATTGTTAAATGCGCACAACCACCCTAATTTTGCACAATGACTCACATCCAAGGCTTTAAGATTGTTGGAATTGCAAATCAACTGTTTAAGCGACACGCAGTCATCTACATTAAGGGCTGGCAATGAACATTCTCGGCAGTTGAGATTTTCCAAAGCAGTGCAACCTGCCAAATTAATAGATGTGAGAGTTTTTATTTGAGCACAAGCAAGTTGTTTAAGGTGAGTCAGGTTGCTCACATTCAAAGTCTCTAACTTGTTACCGTTACAGTAAAAATTCTCAAGGGCTGTACAAGTGCTCACATCAATTGTGGTGAGTTCATTTCTTTCTCCATCTGGTGGAAGTTTATCACCATTAGTATTAAAGCCGCAACTGAAATCCTTCAAGGCTGTGCATCCAGTCACATTAATAGAGGTCAAGCGATTGTTTGAGCACATAAACTCCCGCAGCGACGTGAGTCCATGCACATCAAGTGAGGTGATTCGATTGTCGTCGCACACGCAAAACTCCAAATTCTTACAAGTACTTAAGTCGAGCGCGGTCAAATTGTTGAACTCACAATTCAATACTTTAAGTTTACTGCAACCAGTCAGATTGATTGATGTCAATTGATTCTTTTCGCACTTTAAATCAGCAAGATAAGAATTACGGCTCGCATCAATTGTCTGCAAGTTATTGCTTCCACAATATAATACTTGAAGAACTGGGAATTTCTCGATACCTTCAAGACTGGAAATGCCTTTGTCTACGGCATCAATTTTTGTCACTTCATTTGTTTCGAGGGTGGTACCACCTTTACCGAAACTTTCAATCAAGTAATTCCTGAAATTTTCATCAGGAAAGTTCGTGGCGTTGATTTCCACCACTTCTGCATGCATAAAAAGTGGCATCAATAGTGCCACAATAGCAATAAAACTAAATTTTAGATTTTTCATCTTAGTATATCTGTATGTATATGTATATCTAATATTGTATATCTATATTATATCGACTCACAAGTAAATTAAAATATCCACTAACCCTAACAATATAATATACTATTTAACCTATTATCTAATGCTTATAACCAAAAAACATGCAAAATTACAGAATATCTCAATCCACGCCAAATCAGAAATATTAATTTTTATTAATTTTTTAAGTATATTTTTCACATATTAATCCATCATCGCTGATTGGTACAAAAAAAACACGTGAACCTCAAAATCTATGAGATTCACGTGATATATGTTAGTAAAGTGTATCTTTATTTGTGGCGAATTAATCGCGGTTGCCGAAGATGCGGAGCAAATAGAGGAACAGGTTGATGAAGTCGAGGTAAAGTGTCAAAGCACCGATAGCGGCAAGTTTGCCCACATTGCGCTCGCTTGTTTCCATTGCCATTTGCTTAATCTTTTGCACGTCCCATGCGGTGAGACCGATAAAGATTATCACACCTGCTGCACTGATACCCCAAGCCAAAGCAGAACTTGCAAGGAAGATGTTCACCACCGACACGATGATAAGGCCGATAAGCGCCATCACCAGAATTGAGCCCATCTTGGTGAGGTCTTTTTTAGTGACATAGCCGTAAAGTGCCATCGCACCGAATGTGCCTGCCGTGATGAAGAAGGTCTTCACGATTGAATCGCCGGTGTAGGCGAAGAATATTGGGGTGAGCGTTACGCCTGTAATAGCTGAATAGAGATAGAATAGGAGCGAAGCTGTGCCAGCACTCATCTTATTGATGCCTGCTGTGAGCCAAATCACCAAGCCGAGTTGAGCGAAAATCAAGCCAAAGAACAAAATCTTGCTTGAGAACACCGCTTCAAGGAGTGATGGCGTGGTGGCAATGCCCAACGACACAAATGCGGTAACAAGAATGCCCATAAACATCTTGCCGAATATGCGTTGCATGGTCTTGGAGAGATACGACGACATACTCAGTTCTGCTTGAGCAGCCGAAGCGGTGCTGAAGCTTTGTTGACCATTGAGATAATCCAAATTGTTCATAATAATTTACTTTTTAAAAGTGAATAATTTCTTTTCAGCATAAAGATAGCAAAAAGCGTGCCAAATATAATTACATGCGTTCGGGCACTTCCACACCGAGCAAACTGAAGCCGCGACGAATGATGTCGGCCACGGTGCGAGAGAGGTGCAGACGGAATGCGCGAGCCACACCGTTTTCTTCTTTCAAGATGCTGTAGTCGTGATAGAACTGGTTGTAGCCCTTTGCCAATTCAAACACATAGTTGGCAATGAGTGCAGGGCTGTAGGTGCGGCCTGCCTCCGATACCACTGATGGGAAGTCGGCAATGCGTTGAATGATTTCAATTTCCTTTTCATTTGGCTCGTAGGCAGTGATGTCGGTTGCGGCATCAGCCTCGTCGCTCTTGCGGAGCACCGAGCGAATACGAGCGTAGGTGTATTGCACGAATGGACCGGTGTTGCCGTTGAAGTCGATTGATTCTTGTGGGTTGAACAGCATGTTCTTGCGTGGGTCAACCTTGAGAATGAAGTATTTGAGCGCGCCCAAACCGATGATGCGATACACATCGTCCATTTCTTCTTCGGGCACACCTTTGAGGCGGCCTTCGCTCATCTTGCGAGCGGTGGCAATCATTTCGTCCATCAGTTCATCAGCATCCACCACAGTGCCTTCGCGGCTCTTCATCTTACCGTTTGGCAGTTCCACCATACCGTAAGAGAAGTGAATCAAGTCCTTACCCCAACTGAATCCGAGTTTGTCGAGCAAGAGTGAGAGCACTTGAAAGTGATAGTTTTGCTCATTGCCCACCACATAAATCATCTGGTCGATTGGGTAGTCTTGGAAGCGGAGTTTGGCGGTGCCGATATCCTGTGTCATATACACAGAGGTGCCATCGGTGCGGAGCAGCAATTTTTGGTCAAGTCCGTCGGCGGTGAGGTCGGCCCACACCGAGTTGTCGTCCTTGCGGTAGAAAATGCCCTTTTCAAGACCTTCGAGCACCTTTTCCTTACCTTCGAGGTAAGTGTTGCTTTCGTAGTAAATCTTGTCAAAGCTCACACCCATGCGTGCGTAGGTTTCGTCGAAACCGGCATACACCCATTCGTTCATGGTGCGCCAGAGCGAACGAACTTCCTCGTCGCCGTCTTCCCACTTCTTGAGCATGGTGCGTGCCTCTTTCATCAAGGTGGAGTTTGCCTCAGCCTCTTCTTTGGTCATGCCGCCGTCCATGAGTTGCTGCAACTCTTCTTTATAGTGCTTGTCGAAAGCCACATAGAAGTCGCCAATCAGGTGGTCGCCTTTCTTGCCGGCCTTTTCAGGAGTGATGCCGTTGCCCCACTTGAGCCATGCCAACATAGATTTGCAGATGTGAATACCACGGTCGTTCACAATGTTGGTTTTCACCACTTTATTGCCGTTTGCCTCCATAATCTTGGCAAGGCTGAAACCGAGCAGATTGTTGCGGACGTGGCCTAAGTGAAGTGGTTTGTTGGTGTTGGGCGATGAGTATTCAATCATCACCAGACGACTATCGTCGGTCACTGGCTTGAAACCGAAGTTTTCGGTAGCCTCTACGCTTTGGAGCACTGAAGTCCAGAACGATGGCTTGATGGTGATATTAAGGAAGCCTTTAATCACATTGAATTTCTCCACTGCCTCACAGTTGGCAACCAGATATTCGCCAATCTCTTGCGCTGTGTCTTCAGGACGCTTGTGTGAGGCTTTCAGGAATGGAAACACCACAATGGTGAGATTACCCTCAAACTCCTTTTTGGTGGTGGAGGGCACAATGCTTTCGGCAGCCACTTCTGCGCCATAAAGTGCTTTCACAGCATCGGCGGTGGCTTGAGATAAGATATTATCTATCGACATAAATCTAACTTTATCAAAAAATTACACAATATTTCAATTTACAAAGTTACGAAAAAGAAATGACATTTTCAGAAATTCCCCACCATAACTTACCCTCTATCAAGCACTACAGTAGGGACGCGATATTTCGCGTCCGCCACAGAATACTGATACACAAATAATTACACCACCTTCTCCACCTTAAAGGCTTTGGCGTAGAGCAAATAGCCCACCACAGGGGCGTGCCATAGGTCGGAGAGGAATCGGCAATAGGTTTGCACCTGTCGCTTATAGGTGACTTGCTGCTTCTCGCCTGGGGTGTCGCCAAACTTGTAGTCAATCACATAGATGCTGCCGTCGGTGGCACGCACGATGCGGTCGGGGCGCAGGTGATGCGCACGGTCCGACGCTGTGGGCGGTATGTAGATGGAACGCTCATTATACACCTTGTTGCCTTTGGCAAACCAATGCGCCGTTTGCTCATCGGTCATCAGCCGGTCCAAAAACGCCTCGGCACGGCTTAAATTCCAGTATTGCTCATCGTCGGCGGTGATGATGCCTCGCTTCACCGCATAACTTATCGCCTTTTTCACTTGCTCGGCGGTGCGAATACGGCTCATGATGTGGTGCATACGCTTGCCGCTCTCCTGAATTTTTGTGGCAAGTTCGGGGAGTTTCACCCTCAAGCGGTCCAGAATTGGCGACACGGTGTAGTCGGGCATCATTTCCTGTGTCACTTCCTGCGCCTCTTCAGGTACTTGTGCCTCGTAGCAGTCTTCCTCTCCGATACAATAGTAGGCTACGCAGCCGGCGGCTTCGGGAATGTCGCTGTTCACTTTTTTGCAGCCCTCCAAGTTGGGGAACGAGGTAAGCAAATGCTCATTGATTTTGGTGATTGCCTCAGGGTTGAATTTTTCCGACAACACGGGTGCAAAAATGTGAAGCGACTGGCGTGGACGCGTGAATGCCACATACGATTTGTTGAGGCTGTCGATCACGCAGTCTTCAAGCAGCGGTGATGAGAACGACTCAAACTGCTTCATCTTGGCAAGCGTATTGCCCGGAATGGGGATAAGTGGCGGAACGAGGGCGGAGTCGGCGGCGGTGGACGGAACTTCCAGATATGGGTGGTCCATTCCGTCGGGGTTGAGCCAGTTGTCTTTCGGCAACCAGCACAAGCGGTCCATCTGCTCCATGTCCCAATCGGCAAGCGGCACAATCACACATGGGCGTTCCAAACCCTTCGCCTTGTGAATGGTCATCACTTCCACGGCATCGTCGTTTTGCCCTGGAGAAATCGCCAACTTGTCTTTTTTCATTTCCCAATACTTCAAAAACTCATAAATGGTACCGCCATTGGTGCGCTGCGTGCTGAAGTCGAGCACCACGCCTTGAAGTGCCAAGAGGAATGAGGTCTCGGCACCCTTGTTGAGCCCTATCGGTTCCAGATATTCCTTGATGATTTTATCCACCACACCCACGAGGCTTGCTTGCTCGTTCTTTGGGTTGGGTAGCAGGTTCTTGAGTTGGTCGGCGAAGATTTCCACCTGTTCCTCCACCGGTTTTTGGCGAAGGTCGTCGTTGTTGCGAAACACCTTTTCCATCAGTTCGCCGGCATCGGCATTTTCCCCAGCCTTGCCCAACGCCTGACCGAAGTCGTGCAGCGTTTTGTAGTAGAGTTGGTCTTTGAGGCGCTTTTGCATCAACTTCTGCATTGTGGGCTTGCCGGTGTCGATGTCCTCGTCTTCGTCGCTGTGCGCGTGTTGCGTTGAGTTGATGAAGTAAAGCACGCTAATCACCATGCGCACCGCAGCCGAGTTTTGCAGCAGCAGTGATTCTGCCGACACGATATTGATTAAACGGTCGGGGTATGCCTTGTTGTGCTCCAATATGGCGTTCACCACCTCGTCGCCCTCTTTATTGCGGTTCACCAGAATCAGGATTTTCCCGAATGGATAGTTGTATTTATTGTGCTGTTCGAGAATATACTCCGGCAAATGTTTGAGCACACCCTCTTTACCATAATACGGCTGACCGTCGCTTCCTTTCAAATATGGCACTGGTCCACTTGATTTTGTGGGCGTGCCATACACCAAATTGAGTTTCACAAAGCCTTTAATGCGCGCGGATTCTTTCGCCTCATCGGAGTAGGCGGGATAGTCTTGATGCAGTTTGCCGTAGGTGGTCTGGAGTTTTTTAAACGACACGCGATTCTTGGCGTAATAGTCGAGAATTTGCTTGAAAAACTCATTATTGAAGTCAATCACCAGTTTTGTGCTTCGGCGATTGATGTGCAGGTCCTCCGAATCGTCGTATTCCGAACTGAAATCGGCGGGCAAATCGTTTTGAAACAAGTTGGGGTCGCTGTTACGGAAGCGGTAAATACTCTGCTTCTCATCACCGATGATAAGGTTGTAGTTGGCGCCGCTGAGACTGTTTTCGAGCAATGGCTTGAAATTCTCGTACTGCTTGCGGCTGGTGTCCTGAAATTCATCAATCATAAAGTGATTGAGCCACATACCCATACGCTCATATATGAATGGCACATCACATTCCACCACCTTGTGAATGAGGTCGGTGGTGTCGGATATGAAAATTTGATTGTTGTCTTTGCGGTATTGCTCCAAGTTTTCGTCAATCTTTCCGAGCAAACCCAGTTGCCAAAGGTTGGAGACGATGCTTTTGGTCACATCCACCGTTTCTTTCCAACCGATAAATTCCTTCAGCATCGTCTGAAAGGTGAGAAGTTCGTGCCCCATCTGGCTCTCGGTGAGTGCGCCTTTTTTGAATGCGCCTTTCAGTTTGTCGATATTTTCGGCATACGTCGCGATGGTCTTCACGCTGGAGCCTAACGATTGCAGGTCGCTCACCATCATCAACTTTGCAACTGGATACCTTTTGTTCAACTGGTCGGCACCAATGCCCATTCCTTCGATGAAGTTTTTCACCTCCTCGTGGAAGTTGCCGATTTTTTCCTCATAGGCTTTCTTCACATCCACCAGTGCCTTTCTGAACGCCAGCAAAGCCAATTTCTTGCCGGAGCCAATGTCGGAAAGATACGCCTTGATGTCGGCGTGGTGCTTCATGAAATTTTCATTGCCGAGCACCTTTGCAAACGATGCCAAATCGCTGGCGGTTTTGTTACCGAAAAAGTTCCAGTCGCTCTGACTGCGCACCTGCTCGGTCACATAGTTGTTGATCCACTCGCCGAGCATTCCCGAATTTCTGCCGTCGCCAATGCTCTGCATCAATCCCTGCACCGCCTGAAGGGTGGCAAAATTCTCGTCGAGCTGAAGGTCGTAGTCATACTCTCGGTCGAGCTCATACACGAAGTTGCGCAGCACCGTTTGGAAAAACGAGTCGATGGTGCTGATATTGAATGCGGTGTAGTCGAACAGAATATCCTCAAGCGCAGCCTGTGCCGCCGCCTTCAAGTCTTCGGGCGAGGTGGTGGGGTGTGCTTCCTGAAAATATTGCTGATACGCCCCACAAGTGCCGTTCGACAGTTCATATAGGCGCACGATAATGCGCTCCTTCATTTCAGCCGTCGCCTTATTGGTGAAAGTGATGGCTAAAATGTGTTGGTGATAGCAACTGTGGAGCAGGCGGAGTTTTCCGCTTTTGTCCCAGAGCAACTGTTCGATATACACTTTTGCGAGGGTATAGGTCTTACCTGCGCCAGCCGAAGCCTTGATAACGTGAAGATTCTTGGTGCTCATCATCGTAAATGGTATTAAAGAAATTAGATGTTAGAATTTAGAAATTAGATGTTAGATGGTGCGGGCTTTGAAGCCTTTTTGCTTGAGCAGCTGCACCACTTTCTCGCGGAAGTCGCCTTGAATCAAGATTTCACCGCCACGAGCCGAACCGCCCACGCCACAGTGTCGCTTGAGTTCGGCGGCGAGTTCTTTCAAGGCTTCGTCGTCGCACAGCAGATCGGTGACGAGTGTCACTTTCTTGCCGTTGCGTCCTTTTTTATCGAGCAGCACATTCACCATCTGCTTTCCTTGCTGCGCGAGGGCATCGCCAGCAGGTTCTTCCACAGGGTTTTGCGCTTGTTTGATTTCTTCATCGGTGGGCACGTCGATATTGAATGCTGCCCCAAGTTTTTCTCTCCAATCTTGCATAGTGTCGTAATCATTTGCCCCACCGCCAGGAAAAATAGTGAATGTGGGGTTGTTTCTACAAAAATAGTGCTAAAATCGGTTTTTGCCAAATGCAAAACCAATTGAAGCACTATTAAATCCGAAAATTTTATTGAATTTTACTTTTTGCCCTTGAAAAGCACTTTACCTGCTTTGTCGAGGAAACTCACTTCTGAGCCATCGGCAGAGATTTGGTAACGGTCCACCTTGTTGAACGCTTCCACAAATTCATCTTCGCGCATCACATCGGGGCAAAGCATTCTGGTCATGCCCTCTGTTGAGAAGGTGATTTTGCCATCTTTGCTCACTTTGTAATCGGCAAAAATCTGGTTGCAACCTACTGTGGCGTTCACGCGACCCTTTGCAAATGAGATAGATGGAGTGACATCCACTTTCTCAAGCTGGGTACCATTGAGTTCGGTCAAAGTGTACTGCTTGTCGGAGAGGCTTGCTGTGGTGCTCTTGCACGACACAAGCGAGAGTGCGGCTGCAAATGCAGCGATGTAAATAGATTTTCTCATAATCAAATTAATTTTGTTTGGGGATATGACTATAAAAAGTTGCAAAAGTTTAGATTCGAGGCGCAAAATTACGAAATATATGCCGTAAAACACCAATAAATCACCCAGAAAATAAAAAAGTGGGAAAATTTATGTCCCAATCATGGCACTATTTCAAATTTATTCATTAATTTTGTCGCAAGTTTACTATTAATTATTCACTAACTAATAAAATTTTCACAACAATGGCATACGTAATTGATGACACTTGTGTAGCATGTGGTACTTGCGCATCTGTTTGCCCAACTGGCGCTATCAGCGAAGGTGACAAGTATGAAATCGATCCTGATGTTTGCATTAGCTGCGGTTCTTGCGCTGAAGCATGTCCTAACGGCTCAATCCAAGAAGGCTAATCTCATCTGAGATTTCTTTTCTACACACAAAAAAAAGAAACAGTCGTGCTCCCTGGTGGGAGCACGACTAATTTTTTAAATAATATTCAAAATATCCAATCCCACCCCAAAGCGTACTATAGCACCTTCCCCCAAGGAAAGGGAATATCACCCCAAAGCGTGCTATAGCACCTTCATACAAAAAGCGTCGTTATTTTATCTGAAAATTAAGAATGCCGGCGGTGCGCACGTTGCGCACATAGAGGTGGAAAGTTTGCTGACGGAGGTCGGCTGGCATCTGCGAGAGCGCGCCGGGGCGCAAACTCACCTGAAGTTCGGTGTATTTCCTTCCTCCACTCGTCACTTTACATTCAAAATATTTATCGTAAGGCTCACGAATCAGCCCTTCGCAATTCTTTGCCGAAATGCCCACAGTGAGCGGCTCGTCCTCCCCCACTGCGCCCACTTCGGTGTAGGCGTTGGGCAGTCCACCGGGCACAGGCATATATTGGGCAAAGTTTACGATGGCACCCGCGCATTCAGTTTGCTTGTCGTGCTTGATAAAGATGAGATCATCTACCCAAATGCGGTAATAGGGGCGGTCGATGATTACAGCCAATCTCCCCGATGGAAAGCGCACCACATCGTCGTGGCGAATAGCCAAATATCCGCCGTACTGCTCCACCGCGGCTTTGTCGGTGAGCGTGTTGAGGTCAGGCTCGTTTTCCTCCACGTGTCCAAGGTCTTGCGCCTTCATCACCTCAATAAACGAGTATTTCTCCGACGTGAAATTCAAGTCGCGCGTGATATAGATGTCGGTTTTGCCCATCAGGGTTTTGCCGTGGTCCTCGTCCATCATGTTGAGCACCACCATATCATCGGGCACGTCGAATGGATTTTTCTCGCTGCACGCCGCAAGTGCCACGAGCGAGAGTGCCAATAGCGCTATTTTCTGGAACGCAACCTTCATTCCTCCCTAAGTATCAGAATTTATACTTAAGGCCGAATGCAGGGATAAAGCGAGTGGCATCGTTCACCAACTGAAGGGTTTGCTCGGTGTAGATGCTCAACTCCGACGAGAGCGAAAACTCTGCGCCACAACCCACGTTCATACCGCAGTTGTTCAAATCGCCTTTACCGTTCACATAAGCAAAGCCCACCATAGGATAGAGGTCGAAGCCGCTGCCGGTTTTCACCACATATTGCAAGTTGATATTCACATTGCTGAAGTGGCCACAATCGTCGGTTGAGAAAGTATAGATAAATTCTGGAGCAATGCGCAAATTCTTAAGCAACTCATATTCAAGTTGGAAGCCCACACCTGAGCCACCACCCTTTGTTGAATAGTTGTAATCCACGCCAAATGCCATATTCGCCCCTTTTGCTGTGATATTCGTAGCCACTGCTATCATAATAGCCAGCATCAAGATAATTCTTTTCATAACTGTAAATGTTTTGTCAAAATTAATAAATCAGTTCATTTTCCCCTGCTTTTTTCGCAAAAGTCAAGAAATATGTATCACTTAGTCTGAACATCGTTGTTCTCGTCGCTCATCTTGGGCTCGTATTTCTGCAAACGCACCTTCATCTCATCGAAGCCCTGGCCAAACACGCTGTTGGTGGGCGCCATCGAAATAAATGCCTGTGGGTCGATGCGCTTGATAATGCGCTGCACCGTCACGCTCTCGTATTTGCGGCACACCACGAGCAGTATTTTCACATCGCGCTTGCTGTACCAGCCTGTGCCATGCACGAGGGTGCAACCACGGTGCGCCTCGTTGTTGATGGCGTTGGCTATGTCGAGCCACTGCTCACTGAATATGAGAAACTGCACGCCCTGCACTCGCCTGGTGATTGCCATGTCGGCAGCCACGGAGTTGATGACAAGGAACACATAACCGAAAAGCGTGGCGTCGATATTGTGAAACAGGAAATATGATGAGGTGATAATGAGCATATCGCAATACAGCATCATGCGGCCAAACGACACATTGCTGTATTTATTCACCATTGCGGCTATCACATCGGTGCCACCACTACTTCCGCCGTGCGAGAACGTGATGCCCAAGCCCACGCCACAGAGCACTGCGCCGATAATGATGTTCATAAACGACTGTTGCTCCACAAATGGCTCTTTAAATATAGGGCAGAGAATACCCAAGAATATACTGAACACGGTGGCACCGAAAATGGTGCGAATCACAAACTGCCGACCCACCACTTTATAAGCAGCCACAAGCAGTATCACATTGATGATATAGTTGGGGATTGCAATATTAATTGTGCGACCCGACGCATAATAAATAATGGTGGCAATACCAGTCACACCACCCGTCACCACATTTTCAGGGATAACGAACGCCGCAAAACTAAAAGCACACAGGAAAAGACCGAACACGATCATCACATAATCTTTCGACTGATTGAGGAGCTGTTGCATTGAGATTTTCATTTCGCAATTAGTTGTTGATGCAGTTTTATATACGTTTATATTGGTTTTGCTAAATTAAGAAATAGTTTTGACATAGGCAGATTTTTTCTGATTTTTTTGATGACAAACCGTTCTTTTTTTGCATCTTTGCATCAGTAAACACAATATAATATGATTAAACTCGTAATTAAACTCCTCGTTTCTGCCTTGGCAATATGGCTCACCTCGCAGTTTTTCGACAACGTCACCTGCGAACCATGGCATGTGTCCATCGTGGTGGCACTCGTGCTGGGGCTTATCAATGTGTTCATTAAGCCCATCGTGAAAATTCTATCGTTGCCCATCAACATCTTATCGCTGGGCTTGTTCTCACTGGTTATCAACGGCGCAATGATATTGCTCTGCTCCCATTTCGTTGACGCATTCAACATTCAAGGCTCCAATATGAGCGCACTGGGCACAGCCATCGCTTTCGGCGTGGTGCTCTCCCTCATCAACTGGATCCTCAACAAACTCGTGGACTAATCCCCACCCGGAATCGCTGGAAAATAAAATGGCGGGAATTGCTTTTTTGCAATTCTCGCCATCACCTTTTCAGGAGATATGTGTCATATTTATTGTCCTTCTTCGAATTTGAGCGCATTGCGTTCTGCGCTCTCAATTCGGCGATTACGCCAGCAGCGGCGGCAAAGCGCCACATACTTGTCATCGCCACCAATCTCCACCTGGTCGCCATCGGTCACCACATCGCCATTCGCGTCGATTCGGGCGTTGATGATGGTTTTGCGGCCACACGAACATGTGGATTTGATTTCGTCGATGGTGTCGGCCAACTCAAACAAGCGGAGCGAACCTTCAAACACGTGCGACTGGAAGTCGGTGCGCAAACCATAGCATATCACGTTCACACCATAATCATCCACTATGCGAGCCAACTGGTCGACCTGTGCTTTGGAAAGAAATTGCGCCTCATCCACAAGCACCCACGCCTTCACTTCAAGCGTGCGTTCAAATTCGCCTTTGAGGTATTCGTAGAGGTCCATTTCGGGATAAATCCAAGAGCACGCGCGCTCTATGCCAATGCGAGAGCGAATCACGTTAGCACTCTCACGATTGTCGATAATGGGCTTCATGCAAAGATATTGCATATTGCGCTCCTCAAAATTATAGGCTTGGGTGAGCAGCAAAGCAGTCTTTGCCGAACCCATAGTGCCATAGCGAAAATATAGTTTCCCTTGTCCGTTCATAATGATGAGTAATTGGTAGTACAAAGATAGCAATTTTAGCACGCCCCACCCAAAATTCACCCAACTAAAGTTATTAACAACCTATCAACACCAGCCACTAAATCGCACACAAAAAATGCCCTAAAAGATTGCGCTATAGCGTAATCTTAACCACCAGCCAATCCACAATTAAAAGGCACCCCCCACCTTCACACAAATCTTTTTCACCTCGCCTTCGCCTATGATTGGGGCGTGGGCATCTTCGGGGGTGACGATGGCAAATTCGCCTGGCTGTATGGTGACATACGCCATGGGCGCATCGGTGTAGAATGCTATGTCGCGATCCGCATCGTAGGCATCGCGCACTTGTTTCAGGCTGCTGGTGGGCAGATAGCCCATCACTTCCACTTTGTCCACCGGCACATGAATGTCGATATACTTGCGGTGCACTTCCAGCACTTGTTCCTCGCGTGCCTTCATCTGAGGAGTTTCCACATTTGCCCACAGTTTACCCTCTTTCAGCACCACAGGACTGATGCCGGCGGCGTGGGCTGTGGCGGCATTGGCACGAAGCCACTCGAATGCCTCACGAAACAGCGGATGCAAACGCTCCACCGATTGCGTGTCGCTCAATTTTCCTATAATCATAATCGTGAAAATAAAAATGGGTGTGTCAAGATTTTTTCAATCACCTCAACACACCCTAAATATCTTTTTCTACCGAATTTAGTCAGCCTTTACGCCTACGATTTCTGGGTCGATAAGAATACGGCCGCAGTATTCGCACACAATCACCTTCTTGTGCATCTTGATTTCGCTCTGACGCTGTGCAGGAATGCGGTTGAAGCAACCACCGCAAGCGTTACGCGACACATACACGATGCCAAGACCGTTGCGGGCATTCTTGCGAGTGCGCTTGAATGCGTTGAGCAAACGCTCGTCGTCGAATTTGGCTTCGAGTTTCTTTGCTTTTTCACGAAGTTTTTCTTCGTCTTGCTTGGTTTCTGAGATGATTTCGTCGAGTTCACCCTTCTTTTCAGTCAGCACGTGAGTGCAGTCTTCCAGTTGAGCCTTTGCGGTGTCCATGTTGGCGTTAGTCACCTCAATAGCGTGCTTAGCGTCGTTGATTTTCTTTTCAGCGAGTTCGATATTGAGTTGTTGGTATTCGATTTCCTTGGTGAGGAAGTCGTATTCGCGGTTGTTGCGCACATTGTCCTGATCCTTGGTGTACTTAGCAACCATAGCGTCGGCCTTGTCGGCAGCTTCCGACTGCTCCTTGATGGTGGCATTGAGTGCGGCAATTTCCTCGTCGTACTTAGAAATGCGAGTTTGAAGACCTTCAATTTCATCTTCCAAGTCTTGAACTTCGAGAGGGAGTTCACCACGGAGAGTTTTGATGCGGTCCACTTCAGAGAGAATGGTCTGCAATTCGTAGAGTGCTTTCAAGCGTTCTTCTACATTGAGTTCTTTTTCTTTTGCCATAATGTATTAAATGTATTTTACTTGATTTTGTTCTTCGTTTGCGTATTTCACTTCAAAGTCGGGGTGGAGCGATGCGATGATGTCGGCAAAAATTTCCTTCGTGTACTGTTCGCTCTCATAATGCCCGATGTCAGCCAAGATGATGCGCTCCTCGTTGCCCTGAAATTCGTGATACTTCATATCGCCGGTCACATACACATCTGCGCCCATGCTCATGGCCTTGCCTGCCAAAAACGAGCCAGCACCGCCACACAGTGCCACTCGCTTCACTTTTCGGTCGAGATTGCCGCTAAAGCGAACGGTGTCCACGCCAAATGCCTCCTTCAAACGGTGCATAAAGTCGGCTCCGCCAATTTCCTCGATGTCGCCAATCACGCCCGAACCGCTGTATCGGTCGGCATTCTCAAGCGGTATCACATCGAAAGCGGGTTCTTCGTAGGGGTGGGCGGCAAGCATCGCCGCAATCACTGCCGAGCAGCGGGCCTTGTTCACCAGCACCTCCACACGCACCTCGTTTTCCACATGATCCTCGCCCACTTCGCCAGCGAATGGGTTAGCGCCATCAAGGGCATGGAAGCGGCCTTCGCCTTCCACACGGTAACTGCAACGGTCGTAGTCGCCCAGCGTACCAGCGCCAGCGCGCCACATCGCCTGTTCCACATCGGCGGCCTGGGCTTGAGGCACAAACACCACAATCTTACGCTGTGTGCCCACTTGTGGATCGAGCACCTCCACGTTTTTCATGCCCAACTTCTCCGCCATCTTGTAACTCACGCCGCCTCGCGCATTGTCGAGATTAGTATGCGCGCAATAGATGCTCACACCATACCGAATAGCTTTCAGCACCGTGCGCTCCACATAGTTGCGACCAGTGAGTTTTTTAAGACCGTGAAAAATGAGTGGGTGATGTGAGATAATGAGATTTGCGCCACAGGCTATTGCCTCATCTACAATACATTCTCTGACGTCGGTACAGAGCACCACGCCAGTTATCACGCTATCGGGGTCGCCTACTTGCATTCCGGCATTATCATAACTTTCTTGAAGATAAAGCGGTGCAACCCTCTCAATAGCGGAAGCTATTTCCTTAACTTTCATGAATTACGCTGCAAAGTTACAAAATTTCCCCCATTCCCACAAACAACACCCTATTTTATCCAACTTTGTGCCTGATTAGATTTTCAGGCGAAAATTGGGTTAAATAGGGTGTTTTTTATCCGACCTGTCGTCCTTCAGTTAGGGAGTGGAAATTATTCTTCAGGAGCGAACATGGGGTCCCAAGCAGGGAGTTTGATTGGCTTTTGCTTGAGGAGTTTCGCCACGCTCTCAGGCACGTATTTCTTGTTGAGCACGAAGCGGAACATGTATTCGTTGAACCATTCGTCGGTCATGATGTAGTTGCCCTTGAAGCCGTTTTCTTTGCCCCAACTGTTTTCCACCATCCACTTTGTGGGTTTTGAGGTGGTTTTGTCGAGGTCAACTGCGATGAGCGTCATAGCGTGGCTCGATGCGCTGGCATGGGTGATGATGCGTTCTCGCTTGTCCATTGTCATAGTCACGCCGAGCAGACTTTCGTAATCGAAGTTCTTCAAGTCCATCACACCCTTCTGGCGGTTGAGGAACTTGTTCACATCGCAAGAAATATACATGGCGGTGCTGTCTTTCAGCGAAGCGATGAGCATGGGCTTCACTTCCTCGTTAGGCAGGTTGAGATACACCCAGTCGTGTCCGTCGTAGGTGTGGCGGTCGTATTCAATTTGATACACCTTATAATATTCGCGTGATGGGTCGTTCATCACCAGCACGTAACCGTTGTTCAGGTCGTAGCCCCACAGTTTGTTGTAGAACGAGAGCGGAGTGTATTTGTCGGTCGAAACCACCTTGCCGTCTTTGTCGCGCTGGCTCCAAGTAAATTCGGTTGGAGGCACACCATAGGCGAGGGTGAGCATGTGGTAAACCTTACCCAGCATTTCCACCTTCTTTTCTTCAAGAGCCTTCACCGAAGTGCCCTTTTCGCCCATCTGACGCAGACGCAAGCCCATTTCGCGGAGCACATTCTTTAGTTGTGCATTGAATTGCGAGGTGGCGTTGGCAGATTGTGTTTCGGGCATAGCCTCGCGAGGCACCACGCCATATTTCTTCACCAAATCAGCCACACCGGTAAATGTGCCGCCGTCGCTCACAGGATTGGAGAAAAGCCAGTCCACCAAACGGTCGTCGATAGGCTTTTGGCGAGTGTCGATCACGCTTTGCAGGAAAAGGTTGCTCTTTTCAAGTTGGTCGTAGAAAAAGAGGTACACCTCCGACATTTCCAGGCTTGGCAGCCCAAACTTCGTCATCGCCTTAGAGCGCAGCATATTCATGCCGGTGAATAGCCAGCAGCGTCCGCTTTGCTTCTGATTGGTGATGCCCTTGGTGGGCACGCGATAGGTGAAATCCTCGTCAATGGGATTCATCGACTCTACGGTTGTAGCCAACGTGTTGAGAGGGGTTGAAGCCATGGCGTTGCGCACGGCCTTGTCGGCAGCCGACTGCACGTCGGCTTGCTGCATCTTAGCCAGCACTTCAGGTGTGATAGCACTTTGTGCCACCGCAGCACCGCACCCCAAAGCCAAGACAGCAAGAGATAAAACAGTTTTCTTCATCAGTTATTAAAGTTTAAATTCTTCGCAAAGTATAGTGCAAACGAGAGGGAGAACAAAATGATTTTCATTTTATATCCCGAATGCAACCTATATTATGCAAAGATAATCAAAATCCGCCCACAATCGCCATTTCCTTCCAAAAATCCACAACGAATAAATCCACAACAAACTTGAGAAATGTTTACTTTTCATAAAATTAAAAGGTGATTTCTTCCTGAAAAAGCGCATTTGAGAAGAAATGTTCTGCAAAGAAAAGCAATAGCAATACCAAATTTCACATTTAATGGTTTATTCCGCACATTTGTCGCATTTTTCAATGTAATTTCATTTTTTCAAAAAAACGCCAAATAATTATGCACATTTTTTTATAACTTTGCAAAAAAAATAGTTAACACAAGCAATTAACATCATATTTTTACCAAAACTGGCATTTTACAAGCCGAGTGCTTTGAAGTTCCAGCCTTTCAAACATTCTTAGTATGAAAACAATTTTTAGTATGAGAACCATTTTCAAACTCAAACTAATTGCGGCAATCGGTATCGTATTTGCCACTACCTTTACCGCAAGCGCCGACGCTTACACAGAAGCTGATGCCGCGAGCCGCACCTATCTTGTGCCCTCTGATGGCGAACTCAAGGGCAAAAAACTGCTCGAACTATCTTCACCTGACCTACAAGGCACTTACAAAATTCTCTGCTTCGCCAATTCCACCTTCGGGTTAGACATTTATGGCGACTATAAAGACAACAATACAAATGTTCAAATTTGGGAACACAATTCCCAAGATTTCGAACTTTCCCCCACTGGTAATGGCTATTACAGTATCAAAAGACGCGACAACATGGTGCTCGATGTGGCTAACGGCACCGCGAAGGCAGGCACCAACGTTCAACTTTACGAATGGAACGGGTCCAACGCACAACAATGGAAAATCCTCAAAAACGATGATGGCTCGTTCCAAATCGTGTCGAAACTCAACGAGAACCTGGCCCTTGATGTGTATGGAGCCTCTTTCAAAAATGGAGTGAACGTACAACTTTGGGACAAGAACAACACGCCTGCTCAAAAATGGAAACTCATTCCCGCCAATGAGTCGACTCCCGTGCTGCAAAAAAACCGCAGAGTTACAGATGCTTATTTCGAAAAATACCTGATCGAGAATTTTGCACAAGTTTACGATGAGGCTACCCATAAAATAGTAGGAAAAGCCACATTGACAAGAAACTACGCCGACTTCGGACGAGCACACGGCGGTAGCAACGAGCACATCGTTATCGACTGCGAAGCCATCACCGAAATGAACGGCCTGGGCAACTATGGCGACTTTGGAACCGCATCGGATAAATACTTTACTGGCGTTGACGACCTCAAAGGCATCGAGTATTTCACCAACCTGAAAAGACTTGAGTTCAACCGCAACAAAGCAGGCGACGACGTTGCTTACACTGGAAGGCACTCCTCTATTACAGAAGGACACATCGACCTTCAATACAACACACAACTCGAATATCTCGACCTCGACTACGGATCTCTGACAGAAGTGGGAACCACTGGTATCGACAAACTCTCGAAACTCAAATACCTGAACTTGAACAACAACAATTTCAGTCATTTCGACATCACTCCTTACCCCGATTTGGAGCGACTTGAGATGGCGCACAACTTCAATCTGATGGGCATCGACGCCAACAGAAATGAAAAACTTTTCGAACTTGCCATTTTCGATACGATGTATGGATTCGACGAAAAATACACGATGCAAAGCCTCGTCGACAAATTCCCCAACTTGGCATTTCTGCACGCATTTAGCACCTACACCGACGAACTGGACTTGAGCAAGCACACCAAACTCCAATCGCTATGGTTCCACAACTCAATATACGGAGCACGACAATTGCCAAAGGGTAACTGGCTGCATAAACTCAACCTGAGCGGATGCGTTGAATTGCGCGACTTACATGTGCAAAATATGCACATCGCTTCGCTAAACATCACATCAGGAAAACTTGGACAGCAAATCTCTGACGAATACAAAGATCTGCAATTCTGCCGCGAGGTGACCTCTAACCCCTTAGCCCGTGGTGGCAAACTCGAGTCATACGTTGACGTGAGAAACAACTATCGACACATTCAAGCCGACCTCGCAAAATGGCAAAACAGTGTCGACAAAAAATACTACTATGTTTACTATCTGCGCACAAAATGGACAGGAGCATCTGACGAACCATTGCTTTCTAAGAAAAAAGGATACTACGACATCGTTTCATACGACAAATACGTGGACGACAACAGTAGCTTGAACGAAGAGAACTGGAGCAAGAAACGCATCGATCTCGACAACACCCTTGCCGATGACGGGTTTGACGACAACAATGTGGTTGCTTTCACTACCGCTAAATCCGAAGACACTTTTGGAAAGTTTGGTGTAAGCACGCACACAAATAATGCAGAAGAAGGACTGTGTATGATTTCAGACACAGAAGTCACAAACCAAAATGCTATTGACCCTGAAATCTTTAAAACATTCTCACTCAATGTGCAAGGACGCATATTTGTATTAAAAGCTGGATGCGCTGTCAATGCCGACTGCGACGACTCTTCAGATGCACCAAAATCGGTGTGCTACACTTACAAAATTGGCACCAACAATGCAGGAGAGCCTGTTATGGGACAATTCTTCTTCGACCTCGACTATCCTGCCAAGGGTGTGGTTACAGGAGTGGACACAATCAGCACCCACAAGCAGGTGGAAAACGTAATCTATTACAGCCCTACAGGCGTGGCACACACCACTCCTTTTGATGGCATCAACATTATGGTTACAACATACACCGACGGCAGTACATCTGCCACCAAATTCGTCAAGTAGAACAATATCACCGTCATACAACAATTAATCCCTCATTCGTTAGTGAAGGCTAAAAAACATGATGCTTTTTAGCCTTCACTTTTTTTAGAGTGAACACATCACACAGAGAATTTTATACAGAGAATTAACAGAAGAAAAAAACTATCGTCTTAACTTCTTCAACTTCTTAACTCCTTAACTTCTTAACTCCTTAACTTCTCCCTCCCTTTTTCCTCACTTCTTTTGAGGAATTTGTGCTTTTTACTGATAAATTGGTCAGTTTTTCGGGAGATTTTATGTAACTTCGCATAATTGATTACTCACAAATAAAAACATAGTAAATTAATGAAAGACGATTCAACTAATGTTTTGAATGACGAAGTGCAAGAAAGCATGAGCTTGCCCGAAAACGCATTCACCGAACTCAAACCGGGAGAGGAATACGTTCCCCCCATGCGTCCCGACAAGACGTACCCCGAAGCCACTGGCTACTCTGTGTCGATGGGTTTGATTATGGCAGTTATTTTCAGTGCCGCCGCAGCCTACCTTGGGCTGAAAGTGGGACAAGTGTTTGAAGCAGCAATTCCTATTGCTATCATCGCAGCAGGTATTGCCGGCGTGACCAAACGCAAAAACTCGCTCGGCGAAAACGTGATTATCCAGTCAATCGGCGCTGCGTCGGGTATTGTGGTGGCTGGTGCCATCTTCACCTTGCCTGCGCTCTACATCTTGCAGGCGAAGTACCCCGAAATCACCGTCAACTTCCTCGAAGTGTTCCTCAGTTCACTCCTTGGCGGTTTGCTCGGCATTCTGTTCTTCATTCCATTCCGTAAGTATTTCGTAAAGGACATGCACGGCAAATTCCCATTCCCTGAAGCCACTGCCACCACACAGGTGCTTATCAGCGGCCAGAAGGGCGGCAGCCAAGCCAAGCCATTGCTGATGGCAGGTTTGGTGGGCGGTTTGTACGACTTCTTCCTCAGCACATTCGGCTGGTGGAAAGAGGTGCTCAGCACACAGGCTATCCCTGCGCTCCAAACTTTCACCCACAACACCAAGATGATGTTCAGCATCAACACCGGCTCTGCTGTGCTCGGTCTGGGCTACATCGTGGGCCTTCGCTACGCATTCATCATTTTCGCTGGTAGCGCTTTCATTTGGTGGTGCATCGTTCCTCTGCTCGGTTCTATGGTTCCCGAAATGGCAGAAATGGCTCCCGATGCCATCTTCAAGGACTACGCTCGCTCTATCGGTATCGGCGGTATTGCCATGAGTGGTGTGATTGGCATTATCAAGTCGTGGGGCGTGATTAAGAGCGCCGTTGGTTTGGCTGGCAAGTCGTTCAGCAAGAAGGGCGACGAAGAAAAGCCCGTGCGCACACAGAAAGACATTTCAATGAAACTTCTCGTGTTTGCACTCACCGCTGCGCTTATCGTCACTTTCGTGTTCTTCTGGATTGGCGTGATCGGCAACCTCACACAAGCCATCGTGGCATTCTTCGTGGTGGTGGTTATCGCCTTCCTGTTCACCACCGTGGCAGCCAACGCTATCGCTATCGTGGGCAGCAACCCTGTATCGGGCATGACTTTGATGACCCTCATCGTGGCAAGCACCATTTTCGTGGCTATCGGCTTAAGCGGCACCCAAGGCATCATCGCTTCAATGGTGATTGGTGGTGTGGTTTGCACCGCGCTCTCTATGGCTGGCGGTATGGTTACCGATATGAAGATTGGCTACTGGTTGGGCTCTACTCCTGCTAAGCAGCAAACTTGGAAAGCAGTGGGCACTCTGGTGTCGGCCGCTACCGTGGGTGGTGTGATTCTCCTGCTCAACAAGGCTTACGGCTTCACCAACCCCGACGTAATGGCTGCTCCACAAGCCAACGCAATGGCTGCCGTAATCGACCCTCTGATGATGGGTGGCGACACTCCATGGATTCTCTACTCTGTGGGTGCGGTGTTCGCTTGCTTGCTCAACTGGCTCGGCGTGCCTGCTTTGGCATTCTCTTTGGGTATGTTCATTCCATTCCACCTCAACGCTCCATTGCTCGTGGGTGGCGCTATCAGCTGGTTTGTAGGCTCTCGCAGCAAAGACGAAAAACTCAACAAGGCTCGTCAAGAAAAAGGCACCTTGCTCGCCAGCGGTTTCATCGCAGGTGGCGCATTGATGGGTGTGGTGAGTGCAGGTATGACTCTCTCTGGCTTCTCTTACAAGTGCACATTGAGCGATGGAGTGACAAGCGCTTTGGCTGTGGTCATCTACCTCGCCCTTATCGGCTTCCTCATCTACTCTTGCCTCAAAGCAAAGAAAGAAGATTAATCCCCACACGAGTGTGTGTCAAATTTGCATCATAACGTAGGGACATGCCTTCGGCATGTTTCGATACAAACAGCAATGAATCAACGCATTTGACACATTCCTCAATAAGCATATTCCCAACGGAATGTTGCCCGCCTCACCCAATGGCGGCAACATTCCGTTGCTTTTTCCACACAGCGTTTGATTACTAAGGATAAAAGCAGTAATTTTGTATATTGTATACATTATTTATGCGATTACTCATTTTTATCATATCATCGTTGATGCTGGTGCTGGGCAGTTGCCGCAGCACGCAGAAAACCGTGGCTGTAATTGAAGGTGTGAGCGTGGAAGCCATGCCCACCAAACCCGACACCACCACGCAACGCAAAACCACCACAAAGCGCCGGCGCAACAAGCGCAAAACGCATCGCCAAAGACCACAAAGCACCACCACCGCCTCTGCCACACCACGGAGTGGCGAGCCCGAAGCCCCGAAGCTAAACATCGAGGAATTGAGGCTGAAAGCCGAGAAAGGCGATTCGGTGGCACAAACCATGCTGGGTGTGGAATACATGAAGGGCGACCAGGTGGAAAAAGACCTCGACAAAGCCATTGAATGGTGGAAAAAAGCAGCCGAGAAGGGCTATGCGGAGGCTGAATACAAGTTAGGCGTTTGCTACCACTTCGGATTCGGCATCAAGAAAAGCCACAAACTGGCAAGATACTGGTATGAGAAAGCCGCCAATCAGCAGCACAAATCTGCAAAAGTGGCACTCAAAACCCTCAACGAGGAAGACGGCAACGAGTAACCGATTTTTAAAAAATCTCTCAACGCAGAACTGAAAACATGGACGCGCATCTATATTTACTACTGCTTTGTATCGGAGCGAGCTTCGTGCAGCGTGTCACGGGCTTCGGATTCGGCATCTTCATCATGACGTGGCTCACGGCGCTCATGCCCAGTTACGGCGAAGCCACTGCCCTATCTGGAATCTTGGCGCTTTGCACCTCGCTGATAGTGGCAGTGAGGATGTGGCGCCATATCCGCTGGAATCACCTTTGGCTCATTCTCGTGGCGTTCATGGCGTTTTCAGCCATCTGCATATTCGCCCTCACACAGATTCACGACACGGTGCTCAACACCATTTTGGGCTGCGTGCTCATTTTTGCGAGCATCTATTTCCTGTTTATCAACGGGCATATCCACCTCAAGCCCTCGCGCTCCACACAAGTGGCGGCTGGTTCGCTCAGTGGCATTATGGGCGGACTTTTCGCCATGCAAGGTCCACCGGCAGTGCTCTATTTCCTCGCTTCCGAAACCGATAAAAACCACTATATGGCCACAGTGCAAACCTACTTCTTGATTGGCAACATAGGCATGGCGATGGTGCGTGCCTACAACGGCTTCGTCACACCTGCCGTGGGCTACGGTTTCCTTTACGGCATAGGCGGGGTGATTATCGGCAATGTGATTGGCGCACTGGTATTCCGCCGAATATCCATCAATCTGCTGCGCACTTTAGTGTATATTTATCTCGCCATCAGTGGCGTAATGATTCTACTCAGATAATGACAAACAAAGACAACTACATATTCCTCACGCGTGGCAATGTGGGAAAGGTGATTTCTCGCATGGCTATCCCCACTATCGCCGGTATGCTTGTCACGAGTATCTACAACCTCGTGGATGCCTACTATGTGGGGCAAATCAATACGCAAGCCACCGCCGCTGTGGGCGTGGCGTTCCCTGCCATGGCTATTGTGCAAGCCATCGGTTTCTTCTTCGGGCAAGGCTCAGGCACCTACATTTCACGCCAACTCGGAGCCAAACGCCGCAACGAGGCCGAACGAATGGCAAGCACTTCGTTTTATTTGTCAATCATCACAGGTGTGGCTTTGGCTATCGTGGCATTGCTGTTTCTCGAACCGCTTTCCATGGCATTCGGCTCCACGCCCACCATTCTCCCCTACACCAAAACGTATTTAGGCATTATGCTGCTCGGCACGCCTATCGTTACCGCCACCATGACGCTCAACAATCAAATGCGATTTCAGGGCAACGCCGTCTCTGCCATGGTGGGTATGATGACGGGCGCGGTGCTCAACGTGGCGCTGGTGCCGCTGTTCACATTCACCTTCGGAATGGGCATCGCCGGAACGGCTATCGGCACCATTCTCAGCGAGTTGGTCGGCTTTATCGTATTGTACGTGTTGGCGATAAGGGGCGAAAATCTGCGCCTCACGCTGAAATTCATCACCCTCAACAAGCACTACATGACGGAGATGCTGAAAGGCGGCACGCCATCGCTCTCGCGCCAAGGTTTGGCAAGCGTTTCCACCATGTTGCTCAATTTGGCGGCAGCCTCGTTTGGCGACTCTGCCATTGCCGGCATGAGCATTGTGGGGCGTGTGAGTTTTGTGGTGTTCTCGGTGGTGATTGGCATTGGTCAAGGATTCCAGCCATTTTGCGGATTCAACTTCGGCGCACGCCTCTTTAAGCGTGTGCGCAAAGGATATTTCTACGCCATCAAACTCTGCCTAATGTTCCTGGCGGTGTGCTGTGTGGCAGGCTTCTACTTTGCCGAAGAGGTAATCGACCTCATGCGCCACGACCCAGCCGTGGTGGAAGTGGGTGCCACGGCGCTGCGATGGCAAATCATCACTTGGCCACTCACCGCCTTCATCATCATGAGCAACATGGCGCTGCAAACGAGCGGTTGGGCAATCTCCGCCAATGTGGTAGCGGCACTGCGAAATGGTTTGTGTTTCATTCCACTCATCATCGTGCTACCCATCTATTGGGGTATTTTCGGTGTGGAGGTGTGTCAAACCTTCGCCGATGCGATTTCGGCAGCCATCACCCTCCCCATCATGGTCCGCTACTTCCGCGCGCTCTCCAAAATGCCATCACCTGCGGGTTGCAGCACATCAAGCATGGGCTGAGTGAGTGCCTTGGGCGAAATCAGCACCGATTCGGCACGGTCGGTGCGCAGGCGGTGAATCTCACACCCTGCCTCGGTGGCTATCAAATATGCCGCACACACGTCCCAAATGTGCAAATTCAGTTCCCAAAAGGCGTCGAGAATGCCAGCCGCTGTGTAGCAAATGTCGAGCGATGCCGAGCCCAGACGGCGGTAACCACGCACCTTTGGAATCATGCGCACCGATTCGGCAATGTTGTTGTCGGCATTTTCCGCCTTGTCGTAAGGGAAACCTGTGCAAACCACAGCCTGCGAAATCGAGGTGCAAGCCGAGCATTTAATGGGTTCGCCATTGAGCATCGCGCCCTCGCCCTTCACGGCGGTGAACAGTTCGTCAAGGCGTGGCGCATACACCACCCCTATCACCGTCTCGCCACGGTAGCGAATACCAATCGAAATAGTGAAATAAGGCAGTCCCGACTTAAAGTTGGTGGTGCCGTCCACTGGATCAACCACCCATTGCCAATCGCTTTTCACATCGTCGTCGCCCGATTCCTCGCTCAACACCGAATGTGTGGGATACAATTCATGCACCTTGCTCGCCACAAATGCCTCGCAAGCCTTATCGGCTGCCGTCACCAAGTCGTACTCATTGTCTTTCGTTTCCACTTTCAGCGTGGCGCTACGGAAATTCGCCATCTGAATTTGTCCTGCTCCACGAGCTATACTGATAGCATCGAGAAGAATATGTGCCTTATCGTTCATAGTTTAATAAATAAAAATCCTCACTCAGGTCACGCCTGTCTCATCATGGGCAAGCCACAACAGAGAAAATGCGAAACCTGGGCGAGGAAAGGTTGTCCAAATAAAAAAATGAAGAGTTTCTTAGTTTCTTAGTCTTCTACAGGAATTTGGCGTTTAAACACTTCCTTGAAAGTAATCAGTGTTTCGGTTCTACCAAGACCCATAGTCAGGAACTTGTCGTGAATCAAGTGGAGCAAATGGTCGTTATTCTTTGCGTAAAGCTTCACAAACATGTCGTACTTGCCGGTTGTGATATAGCATTCCACCACTTCAGGCATTTCCTTAAGGTGTTCAATCACCTCGTCGTACTTCGATGAGTCATTCAAGAAAATACCCACATAAGCACAAGTGTCGAATCCTACCGATGATGGGTCAATCAATGTAATCGAACCTCTCACCACACCCATGCTATATAGTTTCTGAATACGCTGATGAATAGCGGCGCCACTCACGCCACAGGCGCGAGCCACTTCAAGATAAGGCTTTCTTGCGTCAATCGAAAGCATCTTTAAAATCTTGTAATCTAATGTGTCTAATTTTGCGTTAGCCATAGTTGCTTAGTAATAGTTTTTTCAAAATACTAATTTATAACTAATTAGTTCTCTGATAACATTTAATATTTTTATAGTGTATAAAATTTTATAGTGCAAAGATACGCATTTTTCCCAAATTGTAACAAAAATATGCAAAATATTAATCATTTTTTAATTTTTTCCAACACTTTCAATCCAAAACCCACCCCACCACCCCCCAAAAAAAAGAATCCCCACAAAAAAATCCCCTCAAAAAAAATCCGAGTGCTCCGAGCTGCTCCGAGTGCTCCAAAAATCCCCACCCAGTAATCCCCCACCCCAAAAAGCCAAAAAAAAGATTGCCACCCGCAAAGCGGGCAGCAATCATTATATCAAACAATTATTGTCTTTAAATCAGAAAATTTAAAATTATTCCTGGAACTTGAAGTTCTTAACCAATGCACCCATCTCGCCATCCTTAATCATAGCAAGCACATCAGCCTTCTTCAACTTACCCACATATTTGAAATCTTTTTCCTCGCCAGCCTTACCAGCATTAACAAATTCCACTACAGCAGGGATTTCTGCCTTGTCGAGTTCAAGCATTGGATCGCAGTAAATGTTTTTGTTGTCTTCACCAGAGTAGTAGATTTGGTAGTTAGCCGATTCTACGCCCTTCACCGCGCGCGCATTTCTTGATTCGAAAGGAACCATCACTTCCACGTTCACCATGTCGCCTTCTTCAGCGCCCAAAGTGAATTTTGCTTCACCAAGGCATGGTTTGAAGTTGTCCCATTCACCACCGCTCACGCCTCTAATTTTGAGTGTGAATGGCTCTGTTGGGAGAGCTTCAGCAGCATCATCAGCAGTTTGTTCTACAGCGGCAGCAGAATCGCTACCAGCAGCTTTACCGTCACCTTTACCGCAGCTCACTACCATCAATGAGGCAGCAAACGCAAGCATCAAAATAACTTTTTTCATTGTCATTTAGTTTTTAGAAAATGTTTAACAAAAATTTTTAGGGAAAGTAAATAATGGTCTTACAGATTCACATAAAATGATTTCTCTCATCTTTTTATAGACACTATTCATCAATCCACTAATTATCATTGCAAAAATAGTCATTTTATATTAATAAACAAACAAATACGCCATTTTTTTATTCCTTTTCTCACTTTCCACCACTTCCATCCAGGCCGAAACTGGGCTAAAGCCGCATTCCACATTAATAAAAAGAGGAAGAAAGGGGACAGTAATCAAGATTTTTTGTTAAATTTGTAGGTTAATTGCTAAATTACGCAGATTTTACCCACAAAATATGAACAACGACAACGAGAAGACACCCGAAGAATTGAACGAACAACCACAGGCCACCAACCCTGAGGGCGAAATGAACGATACCCAAGCATCCGACGCTCCGGTGGAAGATGTGCAAGCCGAAGAAGTGACCTCCGACGACGGCACTACTTCTGCCCACTCTTCCTACAAATTGCCCAAAGACAAGAAATTGCAACTCTCTGGCATGTACGAGAATTGGTTTCTCGACTACGCCAGTTATGTGATTTTGGAGCGTGCGGTGCCACACATCGAAGATGGCTTGAAACCTGTGCAACGCCGCATCATGCACGTGATGAAAAAGAGCGACAACGGTCACTACGCTAAGGTGGCTGGTATCGTGGGCGACACCATGCACTATCACCCACACGGCGATGCCTCCATCTATTCGGCTCTGGTGGCTATCGGTCAGAAAGGGCTGCTGGTAGATACGCAAGGTAACTGGGGTAACATTCTCACTGGCGACGGTGCTGCGGCTGGCCGTTACATCGAGGCGCGCCTGTCGGAGTTTGCCCTTGAAGTGGTGTTCGATAATAAGGTCACCGAGTGGACTTGGAGTTACGATGGCACCAACCAGGAGCCTATCACGCTCCCTGCCAAGTTCCCTTTGCTCCTTGCGCAAGGTGCCGAGGGTATTGCCGTGGGCTTGTCGTGTAAAATTCTGCCTCACAACTTCTGCGAAATCATTGATGCGGCTGTCAGCTATCTGCGTGGCGAGGAGTTCCACCTCTACCCCGACTTTCCCACTGGCGGCTACATCGACGTGAACAATTATAAGGACGGTGAGCGTGGCGGCAATGTGCGTGTGCGCACCAAGATTGAGAAAATCGACAACAAAACGCTGCTGGTGAAGGACGTGCCTTACGGCAAGACCACTGCCTCTGTGATTGAATCAATCCTGAAAGCGGCCGAAAAGGGTAAAATCAAAATCAAAAAGGTGGAAGACAACACCGCATCCACAGCCGAAATCATCGTCACACTCCAGCCTGGCACGTCGAGCGACAAGGCTATCGACGCGCTCTACGCTTTCAGCGACTGCGAAACCAGCATTTCGCCTTGCTGCTGTGTGATTAAGGACGAGAAGCCTCAGTTCCTCAATGTGAGCGAACTGCTGCGCTACAGCGTGGACCGCACCAAGCAAATCCTGAAAGCGGAATTGGAGTATCAGCGTGCCGACGCTCTCGAATCGCTGCTTTACGCCTCGCTCGAAAAAATCTTCATCGAGGAGCGCATCTATAAGGATCGTGGCTACGAACAGGCGAAGGACCTCGATGCTGCCGTGGCTCACATCGACAAGCGTCTCGACCCTTTCAAGGCGCAATTTGTGCGCGACATCACGCGCGACGACATTCTCCGTCTGCTCGAAATCAAGATGGGACGCATCTTGAAGTTCAACATCGACAAGGCGAACAATTACATCGCCACACTCAACGAGCGCATTGCCGACATCGACAACAAACTCGCTCACTTGGTGGAACACACCATCAAGTGGTTTGAGGGACTGAAAAAGAAATACGGCCACCAGTTCCCTCGCCGCACCATCATTCGCGATTTCGACACTATCGTGGCTTCGAAGGTGGCTGAGGCTAACGAAAAACTCTACATCAACCGTGCCGACGGCTTTATCGGCACCGCTCTGAAGAAGGACGAATTTGTGTGCAACTGCTCCGACATCGACGACATTATCATTTTCTACAAAGATGGTAAGTTTAAGGTGATTAAGGTGAGCGAGAAGATATATGTGGGTAAGAATGTGATTTACCTGAATGTGTTTAAGCGCAACGACACGCGCACCATCTACAATGTGCTCTATCAAGACGGACGTGGCGGCATCGTGTATATGAAGCGATTTGCCGTTACGGGCGTAACCCGCGACCGTGAATACGACCTCACGCAAGGCAAGCCGGGCAGCAAGGTGATGTGGTTCACCGCCAATCCTAACGGTGAGGCAGAGGTGCTTCGCATCACGCTGAAGCCTAAACCACGCCTGAAGGTGCTGCAATTCGACATCGACCTCGCCGAACTCGGCATCAAGGGCAAACTCACCCGCGGCAATCTTGTGACCAAGAACGAGGTGCACCGCATTTCGCTCAAGGAGCATGGTGTGTCAACCCTCGGCGACCGTGAAGTGTGGTTCGACCCCGATGTGCTTCGCCTCAACTATGAGAACCATGGTTTCTCGCTTGGCAAGTTCAGCGGCGATGACCGCATTCTCGTGATTATGAAAAATGGCGACTTCTACACCACCACCAGCGAAGCCACCAACCACTACGAAGACGGCATTCTCCGCATCGAGAAGTATGTGGAGGGCAAGGTGTGGACGGCTATCGTCGATGATGCCGACCAGGGCTTCCTCTACATTAAGCGATGCACGCTCGAAGACAAGAACAACAAGCAGAGCATGATTGGCGGCAACCCCGATTCCAAACTGCTCACGCTCACCGACGAGAAATTCCCTCGCTTCGATGTGAAATTTGGCGGTGGCGACGCTTTCCGCGAAAATCTTGTGATTGATGCCGACGAATACATTGGCGTGAAGAGTTTCAAGGCCAAGGGTAAGCGTGTGAGCAATTTCACCATCGATTCGGTGACAGAAATCGAGCCTCGTGAAGTGCCGGAGGAAGATGATCAGTCCGCTGCCACCGTGGCTGAGATGGACAATACCGACACCGATGCCACGCTCTCCGACGCTATCAACCAGCAGGAGGTGCGTGACCAACTGACAGGACAAACCCGCCTCTTCGGCGAAGGCGATGAATAAACTTTCGGCATACATATCAATGCTTTCTCTTTGGCTGTGCGTGAGCCATGCAAGCGCACAAGCCACCATTTCTGCCGATTCCACGAAGGTGACCACCAGTATGTTCTCCCTCGATGCAGGCTATGGCTCGCAGCGCGACACCTACGTTTCGCCCATTGCCTACGACGGCCCACACTTCCGTGTGGCATACGCCAACATGTGCCGCAACCACGCCTCGCGCTGGTGCCGAATCATGGAGGGAGGCGTTGACTACGAACTCACCCACAATCCTGCCGGCAACCACACCATGCATGCGCTGCTGGCTGATTTCAAGTGGGCTGGTATGCGCAGTTGGAGCAATGTGCCGTGGCAAAAGTTTGCCGTGATGGTGGGCCCGATGGCGCAATTCCGTGGCGGCGTGCTTTACAACACCAATAATAGCAACAATGTGGTGTCGGCTCGTATCAATGTGGCTGCCGGCGTGAATGCCATGGCGTCGTATTCCACCACGCTTTGGAAGCGTGCCATCACGCTGAATTACGAAATGTCGCTCCCTGTGGTGGGCGCGTTCTTCTCGCCCGAATACGATGAGGCGTATTATGAGATATATGTGGGCAACCGCAAGAATTTGGCGCATTTCGGTTGGTGGGGCAATCGCTTCGACATCACCAACTATTTCTATGCCGACTATGCTATCGGCGCCAACACGGTGTTGCGTATCGGCTACCGAAATCGTGTCGAAGCCTCCAATGTGTGCCACATCACTACGCGTGCCTTCAGCCACAGTCTGGTGATTGGCATCGGTTGCAATTTGATGAGCACTAAGAAAAGGAAATAATGAAAAAGTGGTTTCACATATTCATACTGTCGGTGATGGCGTGCCTTGGCTCGGCTTGCAGCGAACAGACTTTCAGCAACGATGCCGAAGGCAATTTCGATGCGCTATGGACCATTCTCGACGAGCATTACACTTTCTTTGAGTACAAGAATGTGGATTGGGACGCTGTGGGCAAGCAATACCGCGCGAAAATCACTAAGGGCATCAACAGCGGCGAACTCTTCAACCTCTGCAGCGATATGCTAAAGGAACTGAAGGACGGTCACACCAATCTAATCAATGCAAGCGATGTGTCGAGATACTGGATTTGGGAAAAATACCCTATCAACTACGACGAACGCCTCATCGATGAGCATTACCTCAATTTCGAATACAAGCGCACAAGCGGCATCAAATACCAGATTTTGAGCAGCAACATCGGCTATATGTACTACGGCGATTTCTCTAACGGCATCGGTGAGGGCAACCTCGATGCCATTTTAGCGTATTTGGCAAGTAGCGACGGACTGATTATCGATGTGCGCAGCAATGGCGGCGGATTCCTCACCAATGTGGAAAAACTGGTGGGCAGATTCATCAACGAGAAAATGACGGTGGGAAGCATCAGCCACAAGACTGGCCCTGCCCACGATGCGTTTTCCAAACCTTATAACTATGAATTTAGCCCTGCTAAGGACCGTCAGCACTACAATAAGCCTATCGTGGTGCTTTGCAACCGTGGCAGTTTCAGCGCCACCAACAATTTCGTGTCAATCATGAAGCAACTCCCCAATGTCACCATCATCGGCGACACCACTGGCGGCGGTTGCGGCTTGCCATTCACCAGCGAACTGCCCAACGGCTGGAGCGTGCGCTTCTCTGCGGCGGTAATCCGCGACGCAGAAGGCAATATCACCGAATTTGGCGTACCCCCCGACATCAAAGTGGATATGACCGAAGCCGACCGCCTGTCCGACCACGACACCATCCTCGACACCGCCATCTCCCACCTCCTCCACCAAAAATAATCCCCCACCAGCATTCCGCCTTTTCACCGAATGTGGAGATAATCACCCCCTCAATGCTATAGCGTTTTAGGCGTTATTTTTTTGTGCTGGTGGCGGCAAGGATGGTGAAGATGATGCAGACGACGATGAAAGCCAGCGTGGTGATGATGATGCCAATGGCGGAGAGATTGGCGATGGCGAGAAGCACAAGGTAGATGTCGGAAATCCACAGTATGATGGCAGAGATCCATCGCACCCTCTTGATGTTCACCTTCGCGCGCTCTTCTTCGCTGGCGGTGTTATAGCCGGCTATCCACCTGTCGGCTTTGCCTGCTGCAACCAGCACTCCCAAAACGAATAGCGCCACCGCAATGGGGTTGATGAGCATGATGTGGATTGGAAGTTGGGCGATGGTCATATCGTGAAAAAGTTGAAAGATTGAATAACAAAAAAAGCCACTCAAAAGAGTGGCTTTTGTCGGGGTACCCGGACTCGAACTGGGGACCCCCTGCTCCCAAAGCAGGTGCGCTAACCAACTGCGCTACACCCCGAAGTGCATATCCTTATCGGAATTGCGATGCAAAGGTACTGCTTTTTTTGGAATCTGCAAATCTTTTGGCTGAAAAAGTGCATTTTTTTTGAAATTTTCCTGTTTTTGGGCTTGAAACGCTCGAAATCGTGCAGTTTTTTGTTTTTTTACGGCTAATTCTGCCTCAGAAAGGCTCTTTATAAAAGTCTTCTAGTCGTGGCAGAAGCGAGTGTGCCAATGCCAAAAACGGTAAACTACTCTATCGGAATCCAAATTTCTGTTAGTAATTCTTCCGGAGCAGTTGTCTCCGGGTCGTTCAGGAAACGCTCAAACATCTGATAATGTTCCAACACTCCGCTTCCCAACTTCACCTTCTCGCCAGATGCAGGAAGGAGTTCGCCATAAACCTTGGCGTTTACTTCTGCCAGATTCTCATACGGTCCCTGATAACGATAAACCAGGAAGCGACCACCATAAATCGTAATGATGTTCACATCTTCCTCAGGCTGAAGTTGCTCTACGATAGAAGCTGCGATACAAACATCCGTGCGACAGGCTTCAGCAGGAGTTGCTGCCGGATTGTCGTGATAGATGTTGATGTATTCTGCATCCGGACAATCATAATCAAGATGATGCTTCTGGCAATAAGCACCCAACTTATTCCAAGCCTCCATATAATTGACAGACTTATAATCACCCAAAAGGCGAACACTTATTGCCTTTACATCCTTTCTACTCTGAATACTTTCTAAAATTTCCATTTTCTTATTATTTTATTTTAATGTTATCTTAATATTTGATAGGCAACAAGACTAACCAGCATCGCCACCAGGTCCTTGTCTATCTACTCTCTTGAAGAAATCGGCTATCATAGAGAAGTCGAAATCATCAATCACTACGTTTTCCTTGTTTTCTGTTATTTCTTTCTTATCCAATTTTCTGACCTCCTATTATGGAATATTTATTCTTTATTATCACTTATTTGATGTGATGAGATTGCAAAGATAGGTATTTGTGTGGCTGGAGATTTTAATATGAGGGAATAAAAAGTAAGTTTTTGATGATATATATCTTTTTTGACAAATAAATGTATTTAAATCTACGGATATAATTATATTTGCAACAGTAATACAAATGCTATTAATATCATAAGGTGCAAGATGATAAAATGTCAGATCATACAGGACGGAAAAGTGAAAGACCAAATTGTACAAATGGACGGCTTGGTGTTTTGCGATAATCATGGTGTTGAGCGAAGCAATTCTATCAGAACTCCGATAGTAGATGCTGGACTCAACGAGTGGCACTATGACCATTTCGGCATCATGCACCAGCATTATCGTGGCAAGGAAGACAACTCAGGATTTCAGGTAATGCACGACGTAAAGCCTGCCTTGATGTTCACTCTCGCCACACAGGGATTCGGCAGCAAGAGCGTTTACCAGGAAGGAAAGAATGAGCACGAACTTTTTTGGCAAAAGGGAAATGCCAATGTCTGTTTTATTAGCGGCGAAGGCGGACAGCAGGTAAATTTAAATAAAAATCTTTCGCTCGACTTGTTGAGCATTGTGATTCCTCAGCATTCCATCGAAAAACTGATAGAATATAACGAGGAGATATTCTCACAATTCTCGCTCTTTACCAAATGTCAGGACAACACCCATCTCTTCTTAAAAGGAAACCGACCAGTTGAAAAAGCCGTAATCAAGGCAGCCAACGACCTGAACCAAGCCCGACTGATGGGCAACAATGCCCATCGCTACATGGAATCGAAAATCATCGATTGTCTTTCGGGTTTCCTCGTTCCAGGCTGTCTTGCTCCAGGCAACGAATACTACAGTCTGCTCGTTCGCGACAAGATGCACGATGCCAAGGATATAATTCTTTCTCAATATCAGGACATGCCGTCCCTGCACGAAATCGCTTCGATGGTAGGTACCAACGAGTGCACTCTGAAGAAGGCATTCAAGTATGAGTTTGGCACTACCGTGTTTCAGTTTCTTTTTGACTATCGTATGCGCTTAGCTGCACATTATCTGCTCGATTCAGATATGGCCATCAACGACATCGGCATAAAATTGGGCTACGACTACCAAAGCCATTTCTGCACAGCCTTTAAGCGAAAATATGGTGTAAGTCCTATTAAATATAGAGCTATGCTGCATACTCAAGGTGCTAAATCTGCCTTCTGAGATTCTTCAACAATGAAACGCCCGAAATCGTGCATTTTTTTGCTTTTTTACGGCTAATTCTGCGAGGAAAGTATTAATTTTGTATTTGTGAAAATTGGACTTATATATATAGGTAAAACTATGGTCGGTTTCACGGGCTAAAAGAAGATAAAAAACAACTATATATTTCTCGAATATGTACAGAACTAAGAAATGTGGTGAACTTCGCATCGAAAACGTGGGCGAAGTGGTGACTTTGGCAGGCTGGGTGCAGCGCACTCGCAAGATGGGCGGTATGACCTTCGTTGACCTGCGCGACCGTTACGGTATCACACAAATTGTGTTTAACAACGAAAACGACTCTGAACTCACAGAGCGCGCCAACCGTCTTGGCCGTGAATTTGTGATTCAGGTGAAGGGTGAAGTGGCAGAACGCTCAAGCAAGAATGCCAAGATGCCTACTGGCGACATTGAAATTATCGCCTCTGAGCTGAATGTGCTCAGCGAGAGCCTCACCCCTCCATTCACTATTGAAGACAACACCGATGGTGGCGACGACATTCGCATGAAATATCGCTATCTCGACTTGCGCCGCAATTCAGTGCGTGCAAATCTTGAATTGCGTCACCGTATGACTATTCTTATTCGCAACTTCCTCGACTCACGCGACTTCATCGAGGTGGAAACTCCAATCTTGATTGGCTCCACTCCAGAGGGTGCGCGCGACTTCGTGGTGCCATCACGCATGAACCCCGGTCAGTTCTACGCACTGCCTCAAAGCCCTCAAACCTTGAAGCAACTGCTGATGGTGGCAGGTTTCGACCGCTATTTCCAAATTGCAAAGTGCTTCCGCGACGAGGACTTGCGTGCCGACCGTCAGCCTGAGTTTACCCAAATCGACTGCGAAATGAGTTTTGTGGATCAGGAAGACGTGCTTGAAGTGTTTGAATCGATGGCTCGCCACTTGTTTAAGGAAATCCGTGGTGTGGAAATTCCAAAACTCGAACAAATGACTTGGCACGATGCCATGCGCCGCTACGGTAGCGACAAGCCTGACTTGCGTTTCGGTATGGAATTTGTGGAACTGATGGACGTGCTCAAGAAGGGCAAGTTCGCAGTGTTCGACAGCGCAGAATACATTGGCGGTATTTGCGTGCCTGGTTGCGCCAACTACACCCGCAAACAACTCGACCAACTCACCGACTTCGTGAAGCGTCCACAAGTGGGTGCTAAGGGTCTGGTATATATAAAGTATAACGAAGACGGCACTGTGAAGAGCAGCATCGACAAATTCTACACTCCTGAAGACCTTGCCGAAGTGAAGGCCGCGATGGGCGCAAATGACGGCGACCTCGTGTTGATTCTCAGTGGCGAACAGGCAAACAAGACTCGCACCCAACTCTGCACATTGCGTCTTGAGATGGGCGACCGTCTCGGTCTGCGCGACAAAGACACCTTCAAGTGCCTTTGGATTGTCGACTTCCCTCTCTTTGAATGGAGCGATGAGGAACAGCGCCTGATGGCAACCCACCACCCATTCACCTTGCCAAATCCTGATGATATTCCATTGCTCGACGAGCACCCAGAGCAAGTGCGTGCCGTGGCTTACGACTTTGTGTGCAACGGTGTGGAAGTTGGTGGCGGTAGCCTCCGTATCCACGATGGCAAGTTGCAGGAAAAGATGTTCAAGATTCTTGGCTTCACTCCAGAGCGTGCCGAGGCTCAATTTGGATTCTTAATCAATGCGTTTAAGTATGGTGCACCACCTCACGCTGGTTTGGCATTCGGTTTGGACCGCTTCGTGTCGATCTTGGCTGGTCTCGACAGTATTCGCGACTGCATCGCATTCCCTAAGAACAACAGCGGACGCGATGTGATGCTTGATGCTCCTGGCACTCTCGAACCTGGTCAACTCGATGAACTTTACCTCAGTGTTGACCAAGCGCGCGTTGATGCCGTAACCAAAAAGTAAACATATCCACACTCAATAAAAGTCATGGGGGAACTATCACAATAGCTCCCCCATCTTTCAATTAATTATCCACGAATTGCACGAATCACACGAATTTTATATTAATGCGAAATCCAATTTTTCGTGAAATTCGTGAGATTTGTGGTTTAAAAAACAAGTTTTTGGTGGTGAACCTAATTATTAAGATGTGAAAATATGAAGGAGAGCATGGACATGGAGGCGATGTGGGGGTATGTGGCGGCGAATGTTGGGGCCGATACCCTGAAGTTGATGTTGAAGAGCGAACCGGATTTGCCCTTCGACAAGCGGTTTGCCGTGATGCAGATTGAATGTAGGAAGAAAGCGAAAAGCAAAATTCCCGAACTGCTGGCAAACGAGCGTTTCCTCTTTCCAAAGGCCATCAGCGCAGAGCAATGCACCCGCCAGCAAGTGGCGCAGTTCCATGCCTCGCTGTTTCAGCCCACCGACAGCGTGCTCGATATGACGATGGGGCTTGGCGTTGACTCCTACTACATTTCACAGCGAGTGGCGTCGCTCAAAGCTATCGAACTCGACGAGGAAATATCGGCGGCTGGTGCGCACAACTATGCCTTCACGGTGGTGAATGCCGATTCGGTGGCGTGGCTCACGCAGACCGATGAGCGTTTTGATGCAGTGTTTATCGACCCTGCACGCCGTGGCGATGGTGGAGCGCGTCTTTACGGACTTGCCGACTGTGCGCCCGATGTGCTAAGCATTCTTCCCACCATCAAGGCACACGCCAAGCGGCTCTACATCAAGGCATCGCCGATGATCGACGTTACGCAGTCGATGCGCGACCTCGCTCCACACCTTACCGATGTGTGGGCGGTGAGCGTGAAAAACGAGTGTAAGGAACTGTTTTTCGAGGTGGATTTCGGTGTGGAATGTGCTGATGTGCGGCTCCATGCGCTCAACTTTGAGGCAGGAGGCAAGCAGGAGTTTGCGGTGGATAGTGCTGCTCTTGCGGCAGAGGGCTGTTATGGCTCGCCATCAGCAGGGCAATATCTTTACGAACCCAATGCGAGCGTGATGAAGATTGGCGCGTTTGCCGCCTTGACTCGCCAATTTCCAATCCAGCAAATAGCCAAAAATTCACACTTATATTATAGCAACGATTTTGTGCAGGATTTCCCCGGCCGCAAATTCGTGATTGACAGCATCATTCCATTTTCGGGAAAAGAGGCGAAAGCCGTGGGCAAACAGCACAAGCAACTGAACATTGCCACCCGAAACTTCCGCCTAAGTCCCGACGAACTGAAAAAACGCCTGAAAGTGCGCGACGGTGGCGACTGCTACCTCTTCGCCACCACCCTATCCAATGCCGACCAAGTGCTATTGCTTACGAGGAAGCCCAATATTTAACCCAAACCTGGGGTTCTGTGAATAAATGCTGCGGGTACTGAAACAAAAACCGATCGCCTTCGGCAAAAAACCATTCTTCTGAAATCAGTTTATCCGAAAGCGTAAATAAAAAGATACCCCCATCCCCTTTGCCCTCGCAGATGCGATGATTTATGTCAGCCACAATAGGCGGGCGCACAAATTGCATCATAACGTAGGGACATGCCTCCGGCATGTTTCAATGCAATTAGCAATGTATCAACGCATTGGAATGCGTGCCAAAGGCGAAAGCACTGGAAAACTATAGTGACTGAAGTAAAGACTTTGTGGAGGCTTGTGGCCGTTGGAAACGACTGATTATGGTTCAATGGAAAATCCATGTGGAAACTGAAACAAAAACTGAGACAGGCATCGGAGATGCCAAATGATGCGAAACACCATGCAAGCGAAAATCGCAAAGCGATTGAGCGCTGCTTGGTGATAGCGATGCGCACACAATATGAGCCTCGGAGAGGGTCGGTCGTGATACTCCACGTCCGCCCATAATTGTAATACTGCATTTTACCAAGAAATTATTCTATCATTAGGGGTTTTTCGCCGTGAAACGGCGAGCGGTTTTTATCCTTGGAGCAAAGTGGATAGTCCTCGTAAGAGGGTGGCGGAAGGATTGTGTGGTTGGCGGCATGGAAACTCGTTTCCAATGACGCAAAGCGCACAGTCGCACCGCCAAATGCGAAGCATTCCACGTTGCTCCAAGGCTGTTTTTTATGTTTTTGTCTTTGATTCCATTCACGATTCTGCAACAATACATAATCTATCCCCAGAATTTTTCCACTGTACCCAAATCGGTCATTACGACTTGTAGTATTTCTGATTATTAGAAGAATGAATTTTGTTTGTCTTTTAATGAATGATAGTGAACTATTGCGAATTGTTAAATTTTAGATGTAAACTTGTGGCTTTCGGATTGGATTGCGTATCTTTGTACATTGCAATACAATGAAATCTCAAGATGATTGCGAAACTGCTTGAAATAGTAGCAGACTATCTTCGGAAAGAAAAACATTGACTGATTTACTATGGCAACAGATAATACTAACAACGGACAACTTCAAATAGAAAGTGACGATTATACCGAAATTCTGCGACATGCCGTTGCTGTAATTGAGCATGCACGAACAGAAATTGCCAAGCATGTTAATGGGTATGTGTCCACTGCCTATTGGAAGATTGGTCAGATGCTTCATGAACGCAAAATTGAAAGCGGATATGGTGACAGCATGGTTAAACGATTGTCGGCTGACCTAAAGGAGCGCTATCCGAAGATGGGTGTTTCGCCACGTCAACTTTGGAACATGAAGAAGTTTTATGAGCGTTATGCTGGGCATGATGAAAAAGTGCTACGCTCCGTAGCACTTTTGCCGTGGTCGCACAATCTGCTACTGTTGAGCAAGGGATTTAATGATGAAACCACGCTATATTATGCGCAGGAAACCGTAACCAAAGGTTGGAACCGCGACTTGTTGCTCAATGCCATCAAACTCAATATGTATGAGACACAGGCATTGGCAAAAGTAGACAACAATTTCTACCGCACTCTTCCTGCCGAACAAGCGCAGTATGCCAATGAAGTATTTAGCAGCAGCTATAATCTCGGATTCTTGGGAGTAACGAGTCCTATTTTGGAGCTTGAACTTGAAGACCGCCTTGTAAAAGCTATCACCCGTTTCCTTATGGAACTCGGTAATGGCTTCACATTCATTTGCAACCAGCATGTGTTGGAATACAATGGTAAAGAAAGTAAAGTGGATATGTTGTTTTTCCATCGTGGGCTACGCTGCCTTGTTGCTGTTGACTTGAAGATAGGTGCTTTCAAACCAGAGTATGCAGGTAAGATGAACTATTATCTGTCTCTGCTTGACCGCCTTGAACGTGGCACAGACGAGAACCGTTCCATCGGCATCATTCTCTGTGCTGAAAAAGACCGTGTAGAGGTGGAACTTGCGCTTGAAGATATGGGCAAGCCTATCGGAGTGGCAGATTATCAGTTGATAGTACCGAAAGAGAAATTACAGAAAGTCCTTGCTGATGAGATAAAGGCGTTTAGTGAGGAAAAAGAAATTAGGAAAACAATAAACGCTTATGGATAGGATCGATTTCATAGAAACGCGCGAAGATATAGTCCAAAACATCAAAACGCTTTACTCTTACCTCGATGGCAAGGTGGACAACGAACATAAAGACTGGGCTATCCAAAGGATGTCCCAAGGGAGAAACTATGTCATAGAAGTTGTAGATTCTCAAATATACTTTGCTCCAAGTCGTTTTGTCGGATATATTGACAACACGATGGAAAAGCATGAAGCCAACCATGGCAATGGTACTGAGACTGACAACAAGATAAAGAATTTTTATCAGAAAGTACAGGATGTCAAACTTGATGCCTTGTTACAAAAAGCCATGTCTGAATACGGTATTGTTGTGGGGGCAAAGAAATATTGGATAAGCAAAGATACAACGGTAGACGATATCCTATCTTGTTCCGCTGTTAAAGTTCGTAGATATTGGATTGCCCGTCTCTCAGACGACAACCACTGGGATTATGCATTGGAGAACAACCAGTGGCTTATGCAACAGCGATACGGCATTCAAAGAAATCACATAGTCACCCAGTTACTGAATTTAGTAAAGGAAATAAGAGTCGGTGATGTGCTATTGCTTACTTTTGACAATATAATATATGCATATGGAATTGTGGTAAAATGTCCATTTCAAACCCGTCAAATCTCAAATCTACAGAACATAGTGTCCTTAAGAAAATATGATTATAATGATGGCATAGTATGTTTTGAAGATGCTCCAGCTTTCTATGAAGACTTAAGAGATGGAGAAGAAAATTGGGGGCAGCGAGTATCTGTAGACCAATGGCATTGTTATGACAACGACTCAACCGTGTATAATTCCGGATGCCAATCCGCTCTTTTAGCAGGCAATACTCAACAGTCAATATTCGAAGTTGACGCTAAGTTTGCACAAGACAAAATAAAAGAAATGGAAAAACAATACTATAAGAAATATATGTTCATTAATAATACTGCAAAGTTGCTGAAATCCAAGCACAACATAATCCTTCAAGGTGCGCCAGGAACTGGCAAGACCTATAATACGGCAGCCATTGCGCTCAGTGTGCTTGGTATAGACGACGTAGACCTTGACAATCACGATGAAGTAATGAAGAAATATGAAGAGTTGCAGGACGATCGCATATACTTCACGACATTCCATCAGTCTCTTGACTATGAGGATTTCGTCGAAGGTTTGAAACCTCGCGTTCAGACGAACGAGAATGGCGAAAGTCTTGGCGTGACCTACGAGCCCGAAGACGGCATCTTCAAACGAGCATGCAACGCAGTGGTGACCGATGATAGCAAGGATATTATAGAGTGCATTGATGATTACCTGCAAAAGATAAAAGGATTTGAGAACCGTCGGGAAATACCTACGGTAACGGGGAAATCGTCGTTGTATGTATGGTGGAAAGAGGGGAACAAAACCGTCAGCAGTAGAAGTACAAACTCTACAAGTCAACGTGAGGAAAGTTACTCTCCTTCTCCACTGAACATAGAGAAAATCAAGGCTCAAGCCTTGGGAAAAGGATGTGAAAACAATTGGCAGCAATATGCTCAGGCATTCATTGAAGCCGTCAAGAAAGAATATCACGCCAAGACAGACAAATCAGTGGTACTCATCATTGATGAGATAAACAGAGGAAATGTTTCCAAGATTTTCGGAGAACTGATTACATTGCTTGAAGCGGACAAACGAGACAAAGGCTATCACCCCATAAAAGTGACATTACCATACTCCAAGACATTGTTTGGCGTGCCAAGCAACCTGTACATCATAGGCACAATGAACACAACAGACCGAAGTACGGGGACGCTTGACTATGCCCTCCGTCGCCGCTTTGCATTTGTGACGTTAAAGTCTGACCCGAATGTGATAGTCAAACATTATGAGAAATTGGGCAACGACGACTTGAAAGCAATAGCCATCGACTTGTTCAACAATATCAAAGCCTTCATCACAAATCCAAAACATCTGTGTGGCGACTTGGGCATTGACGACCTGATGGTGGGCCACAGCTACTTTATGGCATCCTCTAAAGAAGAACTACAATGCAAGGTGGAATTTGAAATAATACCCCTCATCGCTGAATATATCAATGACGGCATCTTGACCGTGAATGACCAAGAGAAAGAAAAGGCGTTCGATGCCTGGGCGTCACTCCACCCCGTGCAGATAGTAGACGATGAGGACGAAGATAATATAGACGAAGACGACGAATAGAATGATACAACTCCAAGAACACGAACAACTATGCAAGAATGACTTACCCGTTGAAAAAAGCGAAAGGTACGATAACCTTCAACTCATTCAATGGGATAAGCCTATGGACAATAGTACATGGGGGTACTATGCCTCATTCAAAATTGGAGCAGAATGGATTGACAAGCAAGAAGCATTGGTGGTTACGGCAAAACGAGGAATGGAGAAAATCGATTTCCTGCGCATGTTTATGACATGCTTCTGCTCTGACCTTGCCGTGGATTCGTTTTCCAAAATCTATTCCATTGATCAGGAGAAGCCTGCCATTGTAGCCCCTGCATTGAGCAGTGTTGTTAGTCCACTTATCGTGTTTCATTTCATAGGAGTGGTAAACAGAATCAAGTCGTTAAGAAAAGGATATGTCCAGCGCCAAGAGAACCTTAAGAAGGTGAAGGGGCATATCAAGATGCTCAAAAACGAACGCATCAATATCGCCGCAAAACGATACGACCGTATTTATTGCGAATACGATGACTACTCAGTAGATACTCCAGAGAACAGACTGTTAAAGAAAGCCCTTGTCTTCTCTCAGAGATTTGTCGCCAAGATAAATCGCAATAATGTAGTATATTCAAAAGTCAACCAGATGGTAACGAAAGCACTGTCGAAATTTGATTATGTGAGCGATGACATCAACATCAATTCCATTGGGCAGATACGCTCCAATAAACTTTATCGGGAATATGCGGAAGCCATACGATTGGCCAAGGTCATATTAAAGCATTTTGACTATAGTCTCTCAAATGTGGAAGCCACGGAGAATAGGGTCACGCCGTTTGTGCTCGATATGTCATTACTATACGAACATTATGTGTACGGTTTGTTGCATGAAGCTTATCGAGAGAGAATCAGTTACCAGTATCGGGGAGAAACTGGACTGCCAGACTTTTTATACAAGTCGAAACATTACAATGCTATACTGGATACCAAATATATCCCCAAATATGAGAAAGGGACGCTTGACAAATACGTCATTAGACAACTGAGTGGCTATAGTCGTGATCTAACAATTTTGAGAAAGTTAGGATATGAAGACATAGACGAAGACTCACCGACTCCTTCTGTTCCGTGCATCATTATATATCCCAAGGAAAGTGGAGATACTATCAATCCATTCAAAAGCAATAAGCTGAAAGATCTTTGCACGAGACATCTAAAAAAAATCTCGAGGTTTTACAAAATAAGCATCTCTGTTCCAACTATTAGCAGATAAACGAGAAAATTATCGACCTGTACGGTTGAAATTACCCAACACGTTTGTAAGGGCAAAAGCTTTAAAACAGGCTCTTGATGCTATTAGTGAGAGATTGCTACGAGAATTACCAGGATTAAGAGGTTTTTCTTCTGGTAACTTGAAGAAAATGTTAAGGACAATAATAACATAGTGACATAATAGTTATGGCAAAGAAATTTGAATTGCGAAATAGTACGGCGGAATTCTTGACTTTCGTGGCAGAAGGTGAGGAGCAAGGCGTACGAGTGTGATATAAAGATGAAACGGTTATGGACTACTCAAAAGGCTATGGCGCAGCTTTTTGACTGCTCAACAGACAATATCGGATTGCATCTGAAGAATATCTTCAAGAGCGGAGAACTTGTTGAAGATTCAGTTGCCGAGAAAAACTCGGCAACTGCCGCAGATGGTAAGAACTACATGACAAAGTTCTATAATCTTGACGCAATCATTTCTGTTGGTTATCGTGGCAACTCTATACGTGCCACTCAATTCCGCCAGTGGTGTACCTATGTCATTCGCCAGTTATTCTTGAAGCTGGAGGTGATGTCGTATTACATGACGCTGGAATGGTTTCTGCTGAATTTGCGAAGAGTTTCGCAGAGTCAGAGTTTGAAAAGTATCGTGTGATACAAGACAAATTATTCAACTCGGATTTTGATAAATTCAATTCTTTACCATTTGATGGCATTGATAAAAAATAGGTCTATAATAGTGGGGGGGGGGAAAAAGGAAAAAATCACCTGGTGGGGCTTTTTGGGGGCTTGGCAGGTGATTTTTTTTATTTCTGTGAAATGGGGGATTAGAACCATTTGATTTTTTTGAATACGAAGAAGGCGGCGCATGATAGGGCTATCGAGAGTAGCAGAATGGCTACGAATGCCCAGGCTTTGTCGTCGATGGGTAGCGACACGTTCATACCATATAAGCTCGCAATCAGCGTGGGCACTTGCAGAATGATGGTGATGCTGGTCATGCGTTTCATTATCAAGTTCAGGTTGTTGGATATGATGGAGCCAAACGCTTCCATTGAGCCGGTGAGAATGTTGCTGTATATGCTCACCATGTTGAGTGCCTGTTGCATCTCGATGTGCACGTCTTCCACCATTTCCATATCAAACATTTCCGAGTTCATGTAGATGGTGCGCAGGCGCGAAATCAATGCCTCGTTGCCACGAATGCCGGTGTTGAAATACACCAAACTCTTTTGCAAGTTACGCAGCTTCAAAAGGTCGTCGTTGCGCAAGCGTCGCTCCAGTCCATCTTCCGTGTTGTTGATGCTGATATTGATTTGCTTCAAGAATTTCAGGAACCACACAGCCGACGACATAATCAGTCGCAGAATGAGCGCAAACTTGTTGTTGATGGCATTGCCCTTCGCTGTGTTGTACTGTATGAAGTCGTGAATCACGATGTTTTTGAAATAGCACAGCACAATCACCAAGTCGCCGTTGGTGATCACACCAAGTGGCACGGTGGAGAATGGTATGTCCACATCGCCAGTTTCTCTTGGGATACGCATAATAGTGAGCATCCAATCGTCGTCCTTCTCCACACGAGGGCGTTCGTTGGGGTCTCGAATATCTGAGATAAACGATTCGGGCACTCCCATTTCTTCCAAATAGGTAAAATCGTCTTGATTTGGGTCGCTTACATTTATCCAGCAGCCTTCTTGCCACTGGTCAACCTTCGTGAATCCTTTTCCAAATAGTAAAAATTCTCTCATGTCGTTGACACTGCCTCCTTGATAAGTGATTGCCAAAATGCTTGGCGAGGCAGGTCCCTGGTATTAAATATAGGGGCTGTATCGCTTCTACATCAGCAATGCTCTGTTGAAAAATTGATTATTTAACGGTACTGAGTCGTCCATTTACAATTAAAAATTTTGATTTATGGTGCAAAGATACGGCAAAATTCCACAAGTTGTTCACTTTCACCCCCACTTTTTTCACCATTTTTTCGGTTCAGTGGAAAATTACTGGGGGATAGATTGTGCATTGTTGCCGAATCGTGAATGGAATCAAAAACAAAAACCTAAAAAACAGCCTTGGAGCAACGTGGAATGCTTCGCATTTGGCGGTGCGACTGTGCGCTTTGCGTCATTGGAAACGAGTTTCCATGCCGCCAACCACACAATCCCTCCGCCACCCTCTTACGAGGGCTTTCCACGTTGCACCAAGGATAAAAACCGCTCGCCGTTTCACGGCGAAAAACCCCTGATAATAAAATGATTTCTTAAAAGGAGGTCGTATCAAATCTCCCAAAACGATTTTGCATGGTAGGGGCGCGATACATCGTGTGCGACAAATAACTGATATTCAGAACGGTATCACAATTATGGGCGGACGTGAAGTATCACGTCCCTACCGGATTGTGTTTTTCGCCGAAGGCGAGAGGTTTTTATCCTTTTGGCGATGCCACCGACCTCGTAAGAGGGCGGCGTTAGGGTTGTGGTGTGGCTGATTCAAGCCTTGCTTGAAATCAGACATGCCACAGCACTAACGACAGGTGCGAAGCACTGGCATCGGCAAAAGGCTGTTTTTTTATGTTTTTGTTTCTGTGCCCCCAGCATTTATCCACTGAACCATTATTTGTTGCCAGTCTGTGACTTTACATCTAATACAACGATTTTATATCATTGATTTACAATGGTATGGATTGCATATAACCAGTTATCGCCAAACGCCTAACCCTGAAATTGAACAACCCACCCCCACGCCGAAGCCTATATAAGCCTCCCCCACTTGTACAGAGGGTGGGAGAATACAAGCACAGCGAAGGCGTTTCTGGTTGCCTTAAAATCCCTCAGAGTTGAAAATTGGCGATTTTCGTAAATAGGACTTGAAGCGAAACGCTTTCAAATTAATATGTCAGTTATGCACACCACAATTTACCATACAGGCCCAAAGCCACAAACACACGCTCAAAAGGCAAGCAGCCCCAAAAGGCACACGCACAGCCCCAAAAGGCATAAATGGCTCAAAGGCAAACAGTAAATGCAATATGCACCCACAAATTTAAAATGATTTTCCCAATTTTCCAAGAAAATTCTTAATAATCCATAAAAAATGACACGGCTCTTTCATTTAAAAATGCTTTGAATTTTCAATATCCATGAGTATTAGTC
>OIYY01000081.1_pt1 | contig 68695 bp, 63 predicted proteins | sample 1588341 | NCBI WGS metagenome assembly OIYY01 (sample SAMN03283287) | human gut metagenome | biome: human-associated habitat; material: feces | host: Homo sapiens | place: Peru | collected 2012
TGGCGAAAGCCAGACATCTTAAGGAGGAGGGTTTTCTATGAAGAAGAAAATCATTAGCGCACTCTTATGTGCATCCATGGTAGCATCCATGGCAGCAGGATGTGGATCATCCGACACAGCAGACACGACGACAACAGACAACACAGCATCAACTCCTGCAACAGAGGCAGCACCTGCAGCAGATGCAGGCACAGAGGCAGCTACAGATGCAACAGCATCCGATGAAGGCAAAGTCCTCAACATCTACTGCTGGAATGAGGAGTTTAAGTCCAGACTGGAAGATCATTATCCGGGCTACACCATCGTAGACGGAACCACAGGAACCATCGGTGATGTAACCGTAAAATGGAACATCACACCGAACGATGACAACGCATACCAGAATAACCTGGATGCTACCTTATTAAAGCAGGCAGATGCAGCAGCTGATGACAAGATCGATCTGTTCCTTGTAGAGGCTGATTACGCATTGAAATATGTAGATACCGATTACACAATGGCAGTATCTGATCTTGGAATTACTGATTCAGATCTTTCCAAACAGTATCAGTACACCAAAGATGTTGTTACAGATTCCAACGGTGTATTAAAAGGTGTTTCATGGCAGGGCTGCCCCGGTGTCCTGATTTACAGCCGTGACGTAGCTAAGGAAGTACTTGGATCTGATGATCCTGCAGAGGTTCAGAAGGCAGTAGCTGACTGGGATACCTTTACCGCAACCGCTGAGACTATGAAGAAAGCCGGTTACTTCATGACTTCTTCTGCTAACGATACCTATCGTGTATACTCCAACAACGTATCCGGTAAGTGGGTACAGGATGGCAAGATCGTAGTAGATGACAACATCATGAAGTGGGTTGATGATTCTAAGAAGCTTGTAGACGCAGGCGAGACAGGAACAGCAGATCTTTGGTCAGATGACTGGAAGAAGGGCTTCTATCCGGAAGGAAAAGTATTCTCATACTTTGGACCTGCATGGTTAGTAAACTTCTCAATGGCAGCAGATGAGTCAGGTTCTATCGGAAACCAGGGCGGCTGGGGTGCAGCCCAGGGACCACAGGGCTTCTTCTGGGGCGGTACATGGATCTGTGCAGCAGAGGGAACAGACAATGCTGACCTTGTAAAGGATATCATGCTCAAGATGACAACAGATGATGACATCATGAAGGATATCGTTGTTAAGGATGATGATTTCGTAAACAACAGCACAGTTATGGATGGTCTTGCAGACGGAACAATCATGGGCAAGGACGACAAGCCTTACACAAGTACAATACTTGGTGGACAGAATCCATTACCAATGTATATAGCAGGTGTTAAGACTCTCGACTTAAGCAACCTTTCAGCATATGACCAGGGCTGCAACGAGGAATTCCAGAAGGCTATGAAGGATTACTTCGAAGGAAACTGCGATAAGGATACAGCTATTGAGACCTTCAAGAAGGCAGTTGTTGAGAAATATCCTGACCTCGCAGAATAAGATAGTTTTTGAATTGACTATAGGGCTAACAATATAAAATAATAAATACCCTGTCTGCCTTGCGTAAGCAGGCAGGCGGGGTAATATTTTTAAAATCAATAAAATCAGTTAACAGCATTACATAACCATTGACTACAATACCAGTTGGGAGGTAGGTATTATGAGAAAGAGTGGAGGTAAAGCGGTCAGATATAACAAATGGGGCTATATCTTTCTGATTCCGTTTATCGTTGTATACGTAGTATTTCAGCTGGTACCGTTAATCACTACCATTTACAACAGCTTTTTTGAAAATTATATGTCCGGTCTTACACAGATAGGACCAAATTTCGTTGGATTTGAAAACTATGAAAAATTGTTCACATCCGGTGATATCTGGCAGTATTTCAAGAACACAATGGTTCTTTGGATCATGTGCTTCATACCGCAGATATTTTTATCACTGCTCCTTGGAGCATGGTTTTCGGATGTCAGCTTAAAGCTCAAGGGAACAAGATTTTTTAAAACAGTTATATATCTGCCAAATCTGATTATGGCTTCAGCGTTTTCACTGTTATTCTTTACATTGTTTGCTGATGGTGGACCTATAAACAATCTGCTTATGCAGATAGGCTTCATCTCAGAGCCGTACAAGTTCCTGTCGCATGTTGGCAGTACAAGAGGACTCATCGCATTGATGAACTGTCTGATGTGGTTTGGTAATACAACCATCCTGCTTATGGCAGGTATGCTTGGAATCGATACATCGCTATTCGAGGCAGCAGAGGTGGACGGAGCAACAAGCACACAGGTGTTCTTTAAGATAACACTTCCGCTCCTTAGACCGATACTGATATATGTAATCATTACATCACTTATCGGTGGCTTACAGCTCTTTGATGTACCACAGATTTTGACAAACGGAACAGGTAATCCGGTCAGATCAAGCATGACACTTATTATGTACTTAAACAAACGTCTGTACAGTAAGGATTATGGAATGTCAGGTGCACTTTCAGTCATACTGTTTATCATCACAGCAATACTTAGTATAGCGGTATTCAAGCTCAGCGGCAATGATGATAAGAGAAAGGAGTAGGTCGATATGGCAGCAAATGTAAACAAAAAAAATAAAGGTATGGGAATCCATGCCAGACGTGCGTTAGCATATATCGTGCTTGTGATAATCTCTTTCTTCTGTCTGTTCTGGTTCTACGTAATGATAATCAATGCGACCAGATCAAACGGAGAGCTCCAGTCAGGATTTACGGCAATTCCGAGTACGCATCTGCTTGACAACTGGAACTCACTCTTACATGACACACTTCCGGTCATAAGAGGTATGTTTAACAGCCTTTTCGTAGCAGCCTGCAGTGCAGTACTGTGTGTATATTTTTCGACAATGACAGCATATGCCATACATGCATATGAGTTCAAGGCCAAGAAATTCATCTCCACTTTCATACTGATGGTTATGATGATTCCTACACAGGTTACAGCACTTGGATTTGTTAAATTGGTAACAGGTATGGGACTGATGGATTCGTTTATTCCACTTATAGTTCCGACAATTGCTTCACCTGTCACATATTTTTACATGAAGCAGTATATGGAGAGCTCGCTTCCGTTGTCTCTTATTGAGGCAGCCAGAATTGACGGCTCCGGAGAGTTTAGAACGTTTAATCATATCGTGCTTCCGTTGATGAAGCCGGCAATAGCAGTACAGGCAATTTTCTCCTTTGTAAGCAGCTGGAACAATTACTTCACTCCGGCACTTATATTACACGAAAACAACAAGAAGACACTTCCTATCCTGTTAGCACAGCTTAGAAGTGCAGATTTCTTGAAGTTTGATATGGGAAAGGTATACATGATGATTACATTCTCTATCCTTCCTGTAATAGTGGTTTACCTTATTCTTTCAAAGCACATCGTAGGCGGTGTTGCCATGGGAAGTGTGAAGGGCTGATACAGACAATTAATTAAAACTATTTTCTTTTTATATTTTTCCCTTCATCTAAAAAGGACCGCTCACCCGGGCGGTTCTTTTTTACGAGCAAAATGGCAGTTTTTTTCCACACTCTTGACAGACTACGTTATACTATAAGTATGAACGATAAGAAACAAGGAATAATATATATCATAATGGCAGGGTTCTTTTTTGCCCTGATGACATTTTTTGTGAGGCTGTCGGGCGATTTGCCGACCATGCAGAAGGCTTTTTTCAGGAATGCGGTAGCAGCGATAGCGGCTGTTATCTTACTCGCAAAAAGTGATGAAGGCTTCAAAATAAAAAAGGATAGCTGGAAGGGACTTTTTCTGCGAAGCTTCTTTGGAACAACAGGGCTCATATGCAATTTCTATGCAGTCGACCATCTGGCCATCGCAGATGCCAATATCCTAAACAAATTGTCACCGTTTTTTGCCATAATCATGTCATATTTTGTGCTTAAGGAGAAAGCAAACAAGACAGAGTGGCTGTGCGTGGTGGTGGCATTTATAGGTGCCGTTTTTGTGGTAAAGCCATCCATGAATGTGCAGTTTTTAAATGCAATGATTGGTGTAATAGGAGGCTTTGGCGCAGGTGTTGCGTATACATTTGTGCGAAAGCTCGGTAAGCAGGGAGAGAGAGGTCCTGTGATAGTCATGTGCTTTTCGGTATTTTCATGTATAGTGACAGCTCCGTTTCTGTTTGTAGGGGCAAAGCCTATGAGTGCATATCAGATTGTCATGCTGCTTTTTGCAGGAGCTGCAGCTACAGGCGGGCAGCTTTCTATCACAAAGGCATACACCAAGGCACCCGCAAAGGAGATATCGGTGTTCGACTATTCACAGGTTATTTTTGCCGCCATGCTTGGATTTGTCTTTTTACAACAGATACCGGACTATCTAAGTGTGATAGGATATGTTATAATAATAGGCAGTGCGATTTTTAAATGGAACTATAATCTCAGACACGAGGAAAATATATGAACTATGCAGGAATAAAATATTGTGACATTGCAAACGGACTGGGCTGCCGTACTGTGCTTTTTGTATCAGGCTGCAGGAACCACTGTAAGGGCTGTTTTCAGCCGCAGACATGGGAATTTGACTATGGAGAGCCGTTTGATGAGCAGATACAAAACGAGATACTCGACTCGCTTGCGCCTGCCTATGTGCAGGGAATTACTCTTTTAGGCGGTGATCCGTTTGAGGAGGAGAATCAGGAGGCACTTGTGCCGTTTATGAGAAGAGTCAAGGAACGCTATCCGAATAAGGATGTATGGGCTTACACTGGCTATCTGTACGAGGAGCTGCTTGCAAACGGACACAAGCACACAGAGTATACGGATGAGCTTTTGTCCATGATAGATGTTCTGGTAGATGGTCCGTTTATAGAGGAGCAGAAGGATATCACACTCAAATTCAAGGGCTCTGCAAACCAGCGTGTCATAGACATGGCAAAGACGAGAGCAACAGGAGAGGTGTCCATACTGGAATTTACGAAAATATAAATCGTAATGATAAAAAATTTGATAAAAAATTGGTAAGAGGATTTGAAATGAAGAAAAAATGCGACAGATTATTAGGAATACTGTGCTATGCGCTCGGGATTTTAGCAGCGCTTTATGTGGGCGGCTGGCTTATGCTGATTAAGCCTATTCATGTGATTATCATAGCATTTGGCAATGATATGCTGACACTTCCGCTTTTGCTTAAGAGTATCATAAAGATAGCATTTTCCACGACCTTTGCAGGGCTTGTGTGGTGCATCGGATACATAGGCTACAATTTTTTCAAGGGAAATGAGGACCCTGACTGGGCGGCTATAGAGGCGCGCTTCAGAAATAAGCACAGTGATACAACAAACGAAGATTTACTGAAGGAGAGAGAAGTATGATAGTCCGTGTACCTGATTATTTTTCAGAGTTTAGCTGCATAGCCGGAGACTGCAAGGATAGCTGCTGTCTGGGCTGGGAGATTGATATTGATGAGGATTCATATGAATATTATCAGACACTGCCGGGAGAGGTCGGAGAGCGCCTGAGAAAGGGCATGTATGAGACAGAGGATGGCGGGCACGGCATCCGCACAAACAATTGCGGCCGCTGCATTATGCTAAACGACAAGAATCTGTGTGATTTGTACATAGCAGCGGGAGAGGCATCACTTAGTGAGGTGTGCACCGATTTCCCGAGGTTTGGTATAGAGTACAGAAACGTGGAGCAGAAGTGTCTGAGCCTTGCGTGCGAGGAGGTCTGCCGTATATTTTTCAGCAAAACAAAGCCTGTTAAGTTTGTAGAGCAGGAGCTTTTTGGCGACAGCGATGATGACCAGGGAGTCACAGAGGAAGAGGCAGCCTTTTTCGAGGAGGTGCAGCGCGAGCTGATAGCCATACTTCAGGACAGGACAAAGCCAATCGGAGTACGCGTGGATGAGTACCTTGACAGGGCAAACGAGTACCAGAAGAAGCTGAGCCAAAACGATGTTGAAAAGCATATAGACTGGCTTTCGTTTAATGATTTTTCATTTGAGCATTTTGATATCCGCTTCGGTATCATCAATGAGATGGAGCTTTTGCGCCAGGTATGGCAGGATTTCAAGGATGATATGCAGTCTGTCCTCACAGAGGAGGACTATGAAAAACGCATGAAGGAGTACATGGACAGCAGTGATTACCGTGAAAACGATATTGAGCAGCTTCTTGTATACTTTACCTTCAGATATATCATGAATGCAATCTATGATTCAAATATCATGGTTTATGCATATCTAAGCGTCATGTTTACCATGATAGTCAGGGATATGAATGCCACACGCTTCTACAAAAACGGTGGCAGCTTCACAATAGAGGATCAGATGGAGGTTGCAAGAATCTTCTCCAAGGAAGTGGAGCATTCCGAGGAAAACGTGGAGGCCGCCAAGGAAGAAATCATCTGGGGATAGCTGATTAAAAGATTAAATCTATAATAAAAAAACAATAAACTTTTTTTTGAGTATTGCAAACAGACCACAATGTGTGATATTATACGTTTCGTAAAAGGTTAAATTCATCATTTTCCCTTTTTTATAGTTTTTTAGTTTTTTAGTTTTCAAAAGGAGCTTGCACAGAAATGTGCAGGCTCTTTTTGCGTGAAATAATTAAAGGCTTCCGCCATTATGCCAGAATCCTCATATTTTTGAGCTGGTTTTTTGAGCTGTTTTGGGAATTTTTGCAGGTTCAGCTACTTTTTCTCGCAATTTTTCCGGCTTTTGGGTTGGTTTTGGGAGCTGTTTTGGGACTTTTTATAGTTTCAGCTACTTTTTCTCGCAGTTTTTCCGGCTTTTGAGCTGGTTTTGGGAGCTGTTTTAGGAATTTTTGCAGTTTCAGCTACTTTTCTCGTAATTTTTCCGGCTTTTGGGCTGAATTTGTGGAGCTGTTTTAAAAGATTTAGGGATTACAGCTCCCCAAGGTCTGCCTACTATGCTATAAATCCCTTGTAAACCATAAATTGGTACCTTGAAAACTTCACATAAACAGAGATTTCCCTCAATAAAAGAAATGTGAGAACTTCCCTTTCAAAGATCAGTGCAGCTCCAGGATTTCGAATAAAACCGGAAATAGCTTAAAAAATAATTCACAAAATTTCGAATGAAAAATTATCTATTATATCTAGGACCTTTAGTACCAAAAAGATTTCGCATATGTTACATAAAAATGAATAAATAGTAAATTTCACCAAAATTTCGTAAAGTAATTCTCTGTTTATCCCAATAGTCGAAAACCAACGAAAATATTATAATATAAGTACGAAAACGTGCGAAAGGGAATTTTCGTACAAACAAAAAAGGAAAAGGAGAGGAAATATGAGAAAGTTAAAAGAACGCTTTCACAGGAAACATGGCATTGTAAGTCGTATCTTTAGTATGGTACTTGCACTTGCTATGATTGTGACCATGGTTCCAGCAATCGGTGGTGCAACCACTGCATATGCTGCGAGCCCGACAATCCGGTTGTACCTGGACAAACCAAGTACATGGAATACACCGGTTGTCAATGTCTGGGCTCCCGGTGCTACGGTAGATAACCATGGTGCAGGAAATGCCACCATTTCACAATGGGGGGATCAGGAAAAACCAAAGCTTGCATATGAGGAAAGCTCAAGACTCTATTATGTAGATGTACAGAGCAGTGAGTGGACAGGTTTTCAATTTGTTGATGCAGGTTCTACTGAGACAGCGGCACCGGAGATAAAGACAGAAGGAGCTGCAATTGAGCAGATTAAGGCTTTTACTTCTGCTACAAGCATCTATTGTTTATTGGATGACAATGGAAAATATCAGTGGTATAAGGATGCTTCAAAGAAGGAAACCTTGATTCCGGTGTCTGTACCAACAGAATGTGATCTGACAATTAATTACAAGAGCACATTAGGAAATGATGTTGCGGCATATATTTTTCAGGAATCTAATGAGCCGGCAGGTAAATGGCCGGGAAAAACCATGACTGCAGCAGCAGGTCATGAAGGCTGGTATACAATGCATCTGACATTAGATAACAGTACAGATTATACGCTTATCTTAAATGATGATGGACATGGAAACCAGTCAAAGAACATAGCACTTTCTACAAAAGGAAAGGCGGAAGCAGAGTACTGGTACGATGGTTCTTTGTCAGAGACAAAACCTGCTGATTGGAAATATGTAACGACCATTCATTATCTTGCTTCAGGAATGGGAAGTACTATTTACAATCATATGTGGGGAGCAGATGCCTCTGCAATAGGAGCAGGTGTTGGAAAAGACTGGCCGGGCGGACAGATTTCGGCAAATGCTGACCATTCCGGATGGTATGATGTAGTATATACACAGGATGTAAAACATAATTTCAGTTGTATTTTTAATAATAACAACGGAACACAGACAGCTAATATTGATGTTTCTGTGACATCAACAAGTACTGAGCTCTGGGTTACCGGAACCAAAGATGGTGGTGATACAACCGTATATAAAACAGCACCGGACAGCTGGGAGGCACCGGTTCCAGACCACACATTTACAATTTATTATTACAATGAAGACTTATCAACAAAAGACTTGGGAAAAGTTGATTTGTGGATGTGGAATGCCGGATTAGATGGTTCCAAAGTTTTTAAAGAAACAGAATATGATGCTGATAATGGTGTGACATGGTTTAAACAGACCATTACAGTTGCCGGCAGTAATGTAGGAAAAACGGTAGGATTAAAGGCACGCTATGACAATACAAAAGGATGGGATGGCGGCTCTGATACTGCAAATCGTTCTTTTACAATAAGCGGTGATGAGAATGAAGTATTATATTATGTGGATGGTTCAGATCCGGTTCATGAGAAACCGGTAATTAAACAAACGGAAAAGAGATACCTTGTATTGGATTATGAGAATCCGGGATTAAAAGAAAAAGGTATTACACCACAGTTCTATACATGGACATCAGGATATGCTTCAGTATTAACCAATTTTAAATACGTAGGTGGAGATAAATGGACAGTAACGATTCCTGCAAAACCATCCTGCACAAAGGTTGATTTTTGTATTGCATTAGATTCAACAGGTGACCCATGGATTAAAGATGGTGGAGACCATTCAGTTACATTCCCTTCTGACCAGAAGGTTATATATGCCAGCATGAAAGCCGGCAGTGAGCCGGAAATTGCTATGCCATATAATGTTGGCTATGAAGTAGATGCAGAAAAACAGCAGGTATCATATTACTATCGTGATGATGCTGCATTTGTAGATGGTACTTTAAAGGATATGACTGTAGCTGTTGACGTAAACGGAACAGAGTATCCAATGACATACAATGATGCAACAAAGCGTTTTGAGTATGTAAAGAGCGGTTTAACAGATGGCAAAACATATTATCGTTATAAAGCAAATGGAGCTTATGTTGTAGATGCATTCAATTCAAACAGCGAAAAGCACAATAATGCAGATTATTCATATTTTGAATACTATAAATTAAATGCAACAGTTACAGCAGAAGTTATGAATAAGTCATTTAACTACAATGAGAATAATGTTGTTAAGTTTAAGGTTGAACAGGATAGTTCAGATGCTAAAACATTAGAAGTAGCTAGTGCAAGTATCGATGTTTCTTCCCTTGGCGGAAGCAATGCAATGCCGATCGAACCGGAACTGCAGGCAGTTACCATTTCTGCAACAACAGATACAACATTAGGAATTAAGACATTACCAATTACTGTAACAGACCAGTATGGTAATAAATTCAGTACTACAGTGGATGTTGAAATTACAGACCGTGTGAAGGAAAACAAAAAAGATTTCGACTGGGATGAAGCTGTTGTTTACTTTATGATGACAGATCGTTTCTTTGATGGTAATGAATCTAACAATACAGCAAGTGGTGCAGATACATACGGAGACAATCCGGGACTGTATCATGGTGGAGATTTTGCAGGTGTAACAGCTAAGTTAGATTACTTACAGGATTTAGGTGTAAATACAATTTGGATTACACCAATAGTAGAGAATATAAAAGGTGTAGCTGTAACAGATGAAGGTTCAAAAGATGTTCCTTATAATGCAGCGTACCATGGATACTGGGCAAGTGATTTTACAAAATTGAATCCTACACTTGGTACAACAGGAGAATTTGAGACTATGATTAGCGAAGCGCACAAGCGTGGTATGCGTATTATGGTTGACATTGTTGTAAACCATGCCGGATATGGTACAGAATCAACATTTGCTGATATGCTAAGGGATAAGAGTGTCAGTGAAGGCGATATTAAATCATGGCAGTCTGGTTTACCGGATTTTGCAACAGAGAATGCAGATGTCAGAGCAAAATTAGTAGAATGGCAGACTGCATGGATGAAGGATTATGGAGTTGATTATTTCCGTGTAGATACTGTAAAGCATGTTGACAGCACAACATGGGCAGCACTTAAAAATTCTACAACAGAAGTAAATCCGTCTTTCAAGATGATTGGTGAATACTTTGGTGCAGGATATGCATCAAATGGTAGTTCCTTAGGTACTGGTCAGATGGATGCAGACCTTGATTTCGATTTTAATGACCAGGCAACAAGCTTTGTCAGTGGTAATATTTCTTCTGTAGAAAGCTTCCTTTCTTCCAGAAATGCAGCACTTAATAACGCATACATGACAGGTCAGTTTTTAAGCAGTCATGATGAAGATGGATTTAAGGCGTCCTTAATGAACGGAAAAGGATATACCGAGGATGAGGCAACATCAGCAGCGTTAGTTGCAGCTACCTTACAGCTTACTGCAAAGGGTATTCCGGTTATCTATTATGGTGAAGAAGTTGGTTTAAGTGGATTAAATAATTATCCATACCAGACTAATAGATATGACATGGATTTCTCTAAGGCAACAAAGGATAATGTCACATATCAGCATTATAAGAATCTGCTGAGCATCCGTAATGCATACACAGATGTATTTGCAAGAGGAAGCAGAACGGTTGTGGCAAGTTCTGATGAGGAAGGCTATGATGTAGTTTCAAGATCATATGGAGGAACAACCTTATATGTTGGTATGAATATCAATGATACCGCAAAAGAAGTAAAAGTTCCGGTTAATGCAAATGCAGGAGATACAGTTAAAAATCTTTATGATGGTAAAACATATACTGTTTCTTCTGATAAGACAGTAACAGTAAGCATTCCGGCAGCAAAGGATGGTGGAACAATCATTCTTGCTGAGGTGAAGAAAACAGAAGATCCGGGCAAGACAGATCCAACACCGGCAGATCCTGGCAAGACAGATCCGACACCGGCAGCAAAGGTTGATTGGACTAAAGAGGTAGAAACAATCAAGAATGCTTCTGCAAAGGATACTATCGTTGTAAAGATGGATGAAACAGGAGTTGTTTCAAAGGACGCAATTGCAGCCATTAAGGGAACACAGAAGAAGCTTGTTCTTGATATGGGAGGCGGAATCAAGTGGGTTATCAATGGTTCTGACGTGTCAAAGGTTCCTGCAAAGGATGTAAATATGTCAGTTACAGTTGACAGCAAAAAGATTCCTGAGGATGTTATTAAGGCAGCTAAGATTGAAAAGGATGCAAAGAAGGTAGTACAAATCAGCCTCGCACATGAAGGTGAGTTTGGTTTCAAACCGGTTCTTTCAATCGACATTGGAAAGTCATATGCAGGAAAGTATGCTAACCTTTACTATTACAATACAAAGACAAAGGCACTTGAGGGTCAGATGTCTGTAAAGATTGCAGATGATGGTTCAGCATTATTTACATTCACTCATGCGTCTGATTACGTTATTTCTGTAACAGATCAGGCTGCTATTGATACTAAAAAAGCAGCTCCAAAGAGTGGCGATGACAATGAAGCAGCTACATATGTATGCTTACTTGGACTCGCAATGGTTGCAATCACAGCAGCTACATATCGCAAGAAAAAAGCTTGCAAATAAAACAGTTTTAAACTAAACATTTTATAAACCTCTTAGATGCCGCACCTTCGGGTGCGGCATTTTACTGTATATGGCTTAGAGTGAGATGTAACTAAAGTGTTCACATAAAATATCTCATAGTTTTTACATAGAGCAAGTATAGAGTTTACCGGGGCACTGTATAATCCATTATGGTTAAATGATTTACACATGGAGGAATAAAATGAAAAAGAGAAATCAGATCATTGCGGCATTTCTTGCAGCGACAATGATAATTACACCGGCAACATCAATATTTGCAAAGGCAGCAAAGGATGGAAATTCTAGTGCAGAGTCTTCTTATGGGGAGAGCTTTACAAGCTGGAGGACAAATGAATGGGAGAATATGCTCAGCAAGGATTGGACAACTGTTTCTATGACACCGGGGGTTAATGAGTCAACCATGAACTTTGCATGGTATTCAAAGACAACAGATACCGTTTCACTGACATATGGTTTAAAGGCAGATTTAAGCGATGGAAAGACTGTTTTGATTGCGACTAAGAGCACCGGACAAAAGGATAAAGACGGAAATGAATACAATAGCAATAAGGCAACTATTTCAGGACTTGCAGCTCAGACCACATATTACTATAAGGTGGATGACAAGGAAATAAAGTCCTTTAAAACAGGAAATACAGATAAATTCAGATTTGCTTTTGTAGGTGATCCACAGATTGGTTCATCTAATGAATTAAAGGGATCTGATACAGAGGCGTTTTACAATGCACAGAGCAATGCGGTAGCAAATGACAGCTACAATTGGTCACAGACATTGAAAAAGATACAGAGTGCAGGAACTGATTTTATTGTGTCAGCAGGAGACCAGATTCAGACAACAAAGAAAAAAGCCCCAGGAAAAAGTTCTACAACAAGTGAGATAGAGTATGCAGGATATCTTTCACCGGATACACTTGCGTCATTGCCGGTAGCAACAACAGTCGGTAATCATGATGCAGACAATGCCAACTATCAGTACCACTTTAATGTTCCAAATCTCAGCAATCTGGGAGATAATGGAAAGGTTGGTGGAGATTATTATTTCACATATGGTGATGTGCTTTTTATGATGCTTAATACACAGGACACAAACTCAGCAGAGCATATTCAGTTTATCCAGAATACAGTTGCAAAAAATGCTAATTGCAGGTGGAAGGTAGTTACATTGCATCAGGATATTTATGGTTCGGCAGAGCATTCGAATGAGCCGGAGATTGTGAATTTACGTTATGCGCTTACACCGACATTTGAGAAATATGGTGTAGATGCTGTGCTTACAGGACATGACCATGCTTATTCAAGAAGTAAATTCCTTTCAGGCAATCAGACTGAAAAGACAGTTACATATACGGATGATGAGTTTGATGAAATGCTTGATAAGGATATTGACTATACAGGTGAGGGTACTTTGACTGTAGCACCGGGAAATATCAAAGCAGACACAACAGACGAATCAGAAAAGACATACTTATCTTATCTTACTTCTGTGATGGATGCAGACAGAATTACCGAGACAGGAGAGTATGTGGTAGATCCTAAGGGAATTCTTTATCTTACAGCCAGCAGTTCATCAGGAAGTAAGTATTATGACCTCGTATCACGTCAGCAGTCATATATAGCAAGCAGATGGCAGGAGGATGTCCCTACATATTCACTCATCGATGTGACAGAGACAACCATGACAATTAACACTTATCGTACTGACAATGACAGCGCAATTGATAATACTGTTACTATTGTAAAATCAGCAGACAAATCAGCAGTTGATGCTAAGCTTGCACAGATAAATAAAGAGCTTACAGATAATACACTTGTAGAGAAGGACTACACAACTGGTAGCTGGAAGGCTTTAAAGGATGCGATGGATGCCGCAAACCGTATCAGCCCTGAGACTGAGCAGGCACAGATCAACAAGATACTTGAGAACCTGACAACAGCCAGAAACGGTCTTGTAAAGGTGACTGCACAGGAAACACCAAAACCATCAGAACAGCCAACAGAAAAGACATCTGAATCAGAAAAATCATCAGAGCAGCCAACAGAAAAAACATCTGAATCAGAGAAAGCATCAGAAAAGGATGCAAAGAAGACTTCAGAAAAGTCAAACAATAAATCAGCTTCTAAGGTTAAGACCGGTGATGAGTCACAGGCACTTCTTTGGACAATTGTTTGTGTGATTGGTCTTGGAGCAGCAGGAACAGCAGTGGTATTTGCCGGAAAAGAGAGAAAATAGTGAAGAAAATCTGTATTGCAATAATAAGTATTGCTCTGATAATTGTGTTTGGAATATCACTGAACAATGTGGAAAAGACAGAGCTTCAATCAACTGATGGCCGTGATTTTGAAAAAGCGACGGTGACAGAGATTGTCAGCTCGGATTATTCGGATAGCTCTTCAAAGGCTTCTGATGGCTCTACGGGTGAAGATGACAATGTCAGGGCAGGGCAGCAGCAGATAAAAGTCAAAATAAGAACTGGTGAGCATAAGGGAGAAATCCTGGATGCCACCAGTTCTTCATCGTATCTGTATGGTGCCAGATGTAGAATAGGAACAAAGGTAATAGTAATAATCAGCGAGTCGGATGAGCTTATAACGGTAAGTGTCTATAACTATGACAGAGGAAATCAGCTGTATATGATAATTGCCTTTTTCCTTATAGTTTTAGTTTTAATAGGAGGACTCAAGGGCTTTAAATCAGCTGTAGGGCTTGTGTTTACCTTTTGCTGTATTTTATTTGTATTTATGCCGCTTATCTACAGAGGCGTGTCTCCTATTTTTGCGGCGGCATTTGTGGTAATTATAACAACGGTTGTTGTTATGTATCTGATAGATGGATTTACTGCAAAATCAATCTGTGCAATCGTTGGCACGATAATAGGCGTTGTGCTGGCAGCTGTTTTTGCATTTATATTTGGAAAAATATGCCATATATCCGGCTATAATGTGGATGACATAGAAAGTCTTATTTATATTGGTGAGATGACAGATATAAAGGTGGGAGAGCTGATGTTTGCAGGAATACTGATATCAGCTCTTGGCGCAGTGATGGATGTTGCCATGTCCGTAGCAAGCACTATTAATGAGATTCATGATAAAAATCAAAAGCTTGACACTAAAGAGCTGTTTAAATCCGGCATAAATGTCGGAAAGGACATGATGGGAACCATGTCCAACACGCTGATTCTGGCTTTTGCCGGTGGTTCGATTAATACCTTTGTATATATTTACAGCTATAACTATCAGTATTATCAGGTGCTTGATATGTATTCAATCGGAATTGAAATAATTCAGGGAATTTCAGCGACGCTTGGAGTAATACTCACGGTGCCTATTGTGTCCGCAATCTCTGCTGTAGCACTAAAGAAAAACATATACTAAATTGGGAAAGAAGTCATATTGCTATCATTGCTTTAAATACATTATAATAAGAAGAAAACAGCAAAGGCTGTCAAGGAGAACAATATGAAAAGTACAGCGTTTGATATGGCTATGGTGGCATACAGACAAAATGATATGGAGGGAGCATTCCGTCAGTTTCTGTCTCTGGCAGAGACAGGCGATGCGGATGCCATGAATATGGCAGCAAATATGTTTGAAAGAGGACAGGGCACATACAGAGATCCGGGGCGCGCAGTGTTCTGGTGGAAGAAAGCGGTGGAGCTTGGAAATGTGGATGCACTTGCGGATTACGGACAGTATCTGGTCACTACATTCTTTGATGGAAAAGAGCAGAAGCTTGGCGCAGGGTATCTGGTTACTGCAACGGAGCGTGGCAACAACAGGGCAGGAGAGAGTCTTGTAGAGTTTGCACTTAAAAATAATGAGGCAGGAGCCAAGGTGTACAGGGCAGCATCAGATTACTGTGACAGGGCTATTGCCGCTGCGACAGATTCTTATCTGCGTACGCAGTATGTGCAGAAAAAAGGAATGCTTAAATATAAGCTCAGACAGAACAGATTTGGAAATAGTTATATTTATTTTGCGGCTCTGTTTTCAGTGATAGGCGCAATACTTCTCATGGTAGCATCTGTGGATTTATTCCTTGAGCTGCATAGGGAATATCGTGATATGTTTGAAATTTTCACATATATAGACAGGATACCGTGGGAGATGGATATAGCGATGTTTTTTGCGTCAATGATTCTTTTTACCCTTGGTAAAGTGACAAATAAGCTGCATCTTGCGAGCTTTATGCAGATGTTTTCATCTGTGTTTGCGGTGGCGGTTGTTGTGCTGCACTTTATCTGTGTGATAAATGATGGCAAGGTGTGGTATGACAAGCTGCTGTGGTATGTGGTGCTTGTTGTCATTCCACTTATGCTCGGAAAGCTGCTGGGTGAGATACTCAGGAAGATTATCGGTATACAGTAATGGGAGGATAAATATGACCCTGCAACAATTAAAATACGTGGTGACAGTGGCAGAATGCGGCAATATAACAGAGGCTGCAAAGCAGCTTTTTGTCTCGCAGCCCACAGTGACCAGCGCTATACATGACCTGGAAAAAGAGATGCAGATAGTTATTTTCGTCAGGACAAACAAGGGAGTGATACTATCAGAAGATGGTGAGAGATTTCTTGGTCATGCCAGACAGGTGCTGGAGCAGGTGGATCTCATAGAGGGTATCTACAAGGATGATGTGGTGAGTAAGCCGCACTTTGCGGTATCGTGTCAGCACTATTCCTTTGCGGTGAATGCATTTGTGGATGTAATCAGAAGGTTTGATGCATATCAGTATGATTTTACCATCAGGGAGGAGCAGACTCACGAAATAATTGAGGATGTCACGAATTTAAAGAGTGAGCTTGGCGTCATTTATCTAAGCTCCAAAAATACGGAGGTGCTCTCGAAGATGCTGAAGCGTAATGAGCTCGAGTTCTCAGAGCTTTTTACAGCAACCCCGCATGTATTTATATGTGACAGTCACCCGCTTGCAAAAAAAAATAGCATCACGATGGATGATCTGCAGGACTATCCGTACCTGACATATGAGCAGGGAGAGTATAATTCGCAGTACTTTTCGGAGGAATTTGTCAGCACTCTTGACAGCAGGAAGAATATCAGAGTGAGAGACAGAGCTACACTTTTTAATCTGATAATTGGCTTAAATGGCTATACAGTGTGCTCAGGAGTGATTTCCGCTGAGCTGAATGGAAGGAATATTATCTCAAAGCCACTTGATGTGGAGGAGTATATGAGGATAGGCATTATCACCAGAAAGGGTGTGGTGCTCTCGAGATATGCAAGAGAGTATATTGAAGCATTGAAGGCCCACTGTATGTGACACTGCAATCAATATATAATATATAAGACATAATATATAAGATATGATATATAAGATATGATATGATATATAAGGTATATAAGATATGATATATCATATATAAGGTCTGAATATATACAAACAATTTTGGACAAGGAGTGGCAGTATAGCATGTACGACAGCATAATAATAGGAACAGGCCCTGCCGGACTGTCGGCAGCCCTAAATTTAAAAACATATAAAAAGGACTTTATCTGGTTTGGGTCAAAGAACCTAAGCGATAAGGTGCAAAAGGCAGAGAAAATTGTAAACTATCCTGGATTTCCGATGATAAGCGGGCAGGAGCTGTTTGAACGCTTTGACGCTCATAGGAGAACTGCGGGAATTGATATAACAGAAAAGACTGTGACCAATATCATGCCTGCAGGAAACGGCTTTATGGTGCTTGCAGATAATGAGATGTATGAGGCAAGGACTCTCATACTTTGCATGGGTGTGATGTCTGCAAAGCAGCTGGACAGGGAGGATGAGCTGCTTGGTAAGAGGCTCAGCTACTGTGCCACCTGTGATGGCATGTTTTACAAGGATAAGAGGATAGCTGTCATATGCAATGACAAAAAGTATGAGCATGAGGTAAAATATCTTGCGGATCTTGCGGCAGAGGTATTGTATTTCCCGACCTTTAATGACAGCGAAATAGAGCTTTCCAATGTAAAGATATCAAGGGATATGCCGGTTGCATTGACAGGTGATTCATTTGTAGAGGGAATTACGCTTCGAAGCGGAAGGACTGAGAGCGTGGACGGAGTCTTCTGCCTCAGAAATGCCATAGCACCGTCAAAGCTTATGCCACAGCTTGAGGTTGAAAACGGACATATCGTGGTGGACAGAGCCCAGCAGACAAATGTAGAGGGCTGTTTTGCGGCAGGAGACTGCACGGGCAGGCCTTACCAGTATACAAAGGCTGTCGGAGAGGGAAATGTGGCAGCACACTCTTGTATACAATATCTCAGTAAATCAGAAAAATAATATGGCAATGGCATAGAGGTCGGTTAAAGCATGTTAAAGGCAATTACAGCCACTTACCATTGAGAAGATACTGATTTCTCTCAGCTCCGACTGAGACAAACTGTATTTCATGTCTTAGCATGTCCTCAAGCGAACTTATGTAGCGCTTGGCATTTACAGGCAGCTCATCATACGACCTGCAATTTGAAATATCGGTTTTCCACCCCGGCAGCATTTTGACTACCGGGGTATATTTTTCAAGATTTTCGGTAGGGTCAAAGACATTGGTTACAGCATTTTTATACTGATATCCGGTGATTACTGGAATTTCGTCCATGATGCTAAGAACATCGAGCTTGGTCAGTGCAATTTTGTCAGCATGCTGGCATTTTAGACCATAGCGGCTTGCAACGGCATCAAACGGACCTACACGACGTGGTCTTCCGGTTGCAGCACCATATTCGCCGCCATATTTGCGAACCATCTCAGTCCATTCACCGTTCATGGCTTTTTCTGCGACAAACGGTCCGGCTCCTACACAGGTAGAGTATGCCTTTAGCACACCGACCACATGGTCTATTGAAGCGCCGGGAATACCGGCACCTATAGGACCGTAGGCAGAGATGGTAGAGGAGCTTGAGGTATATGGGAAAATACCATAGTCGATATCTCTCATTGCACCAAGCTGTGCTTCAAGGACAACACGCTTTCCCTTTGAGAGCGCATCCTCAAGGAAGGCGCCGGTATCTGTGATATAAGGAGCATATTTTGCAGCCTTCTGCTTGCACCATGACAAAAGAGCAGACAGTGACATAGGCTCCTGATGATAGCAGCCTGCGAGTTCAAGGTTTTTAGCCTCAAGCATGGTCTTAAGTCTGGCCTGTACATTCTCGTCATCTAAGTGGAGTAAATCACCGAGACGTATTGTTTTCTTGCGGTATTTATCGCTGTATGCATAGGCAATGCCTCGCTTGGTAGAGCCAAAGGCTGCTCCGGACTTTGAAAGGCGGGCTTCTTCAAGCTCATCCTGTATTTTATGCCACGGCATGGAAATTGTGGCTCTTGTTGATAATTTCAGATTTTTTGGTGAAACAGATACATTTTGTGTTCTGATTTGTGCAATTTCATTTGACAGATGGTTGAGGTCGATAACCATTCCGTCACCGAGCACACACACCACATCAGGATGGAGTATTCCGGATGGAAGCAGATTTAAGACAAATTTTCCTTGTTTATTGACCACTGTATGTCCAGCGTTATTACCTCCCTGATAGCGGACTACGATATCCGCATGTTCTGCGAGCAGGTCGATGACACGGCCCTTTCCCTCGTCTCCCCAGTTTATTCCTGTAACTGCTGTAAGCATGATGAATGCCTCCTTGTTTTTTTATATGAATATAAGGTAACTATTTTACTACGTGCAATACCGAAACGTCTTATCCGTGAGTATTCTTGCAAAGATAAGTCCGAGCGGCAGTGCAATGATTATCATGATTGCCGATGCAAACCATGAGACTGCATCCGAAAGTGCCATAATGCCGAAATTGTATATTGCCCGGTACAGATAAAGCCCCGGAACCATTATGACGATGGATGGAACAGTGAGGGATATTCTCGGATATCCGTTGTTTTCCTTGATAAATGATGCGAGAAGCCCTGCTGTGAGAGCTCCGGCAAATGCGGCAGCAGGAGCAGGCATACCTGTCAGGTCTACCAGCTCAAGCCGCAGTGAATTTGCTATGGCACCGATAAGTGCGGCTGTTGCAGCCATGGGGGCAGGACTGTTGAACATGATTGAGAATCCAAACACACCGAAGAAGCTCATTATAAGCCTCAGGATTAGATGTAGTACCGGGCCCAGATCCAAATCTTCAAAGTCCATAGGCTGCAGCTGCAGAAGCAGCGCCATAATCCATGCAAACATCGTGGCTACCATGACTATTATTATTGCATAGGCAAGGCGTTCAAGACCGGAGCGCAGGTCCAGCTTTGCCAGGTCGATTCCGCTTGTGATAAACGGAAATCCCGGTATGATAAAGAGCATGGAACAGATGTATCCGGCTTCATGAATGGTTGATACATTGAAAGCCATCTCTGCTATTTTTAAAAGTGCCGCATATATGAAGCATGAGGCAGAAATTGATACCGCTATATTAAGGAACAAAGTAAAATGATGCTTTATAAGCTTTGTTCGGATGAGATTTCCAATGCCGGCTGCTATAAATGCCAGCATCATCTCGATAGGACCTCCTCCGAGCAGAAACGTGAAGGCACAGCATGCTATAGCTGCTGCAAGTCCAAGCCTTGCAGGGGAGTAAATGGCATGAATCTGCTCTATCTCATCGAGACGGCGGTGGATTTCTTCACCGGTCAGGTGCGCTTCTTCCTTAGGAAAATTGTCGACGAACTGCTCCATTCGATAGAGCTTTGATGTATTTACACCTGTGTTTGCTATGCTGAGTGACTGCGATATACAGTCATTTCCGTCAAAGCAGTTGAACTCGATGGACATCAGTCCGACATCCACTGTACATGTGACACCAAGCTCCTTTGAGAGCCGGTTCATGGAGGTTCTCACACGCCAGGCTCCTGTGCCGCAGGAGAGCATGATGAGACCGACACGTCCGATTACAGAGGCTTTTTCAATAAGCCCTGCCTTATCTATAAGTATATTTCCATCCTGTCTGGCATAATCATGCCAGGGGATTTCCATATGATTTTTTTCCATGATGTCTGTGTAGCTGTTATCTGCCATAAATTATCGCCTCGGCCTTTTGTACATGTTTCTCAAGATTTTTTAGGAAATGAGAGCTTCGAAGGAAAATACCAATTTCATCATACCGCTTGTCATTTTCCACAAGCGAGTCCTGACCGTAAAAAACATATGCCATAGGAAGCTCCTTTTCAATCTGTATCATCAGATCCCATACGGCAGAGTACGCCTCAGCCTCAGTCTCCTTGAGCTTTACCGTATCGGGAAGCTCACGTATCAGGAGTATTCCGTCATGCTTTACGATGACCTGCTGTGTGGGAGTCATATGCTCGGAATCATAGGTGTGGCTGTAGCGGTAAGCCTGTGCGTAGTAGATATCCTTTTTATTTGACATATCGTTATATATCTCATGAAAATGTATATAGTTCTTGTCGTGAGATATGTGTTTATACTCGGGCAGCGGATTTCCGTGCTCATCGGTCATGATTATTGGATTTTGATGTCCGTCGGCATTGAACCTGTACGGTATGATATATGAATTTCGCAGCAGATCAAATACTGTGTTGTTGCACAGGCACATAAGCAGTGCGGAAAGATCGCGGTTGGTATATGCATTGAAGAGAGCTTTGGCAAATTTTTCTGCCGGAAGTGATACATCAAATTCATCGTTGTAAACCAGATTTTCATTGAAGGTTTCCATAAGCCTGTCACACGCCCATGGATCGTTTAGTATCTTCTGAAACAGCATTTCTGTATGATCTTCTCTTGGAAACATTGTATTTTCACTCATTTGAAACACGTCCTTTTCTTATATAATCAATATTTCTCTTTTGAGCATTTATGATTATACAATTATGATTGCAATAAGTAAAAAGTATAATTGATATAATTGAAATATCACATTATTATATCTGCGAGAAGACACGACCGAAAATTTTTATCCATAGGAAAAATCTATATCAAACGCATGATTTTATGTATTTTACAATGGACAAAAGGAAATATATAATAGCCTCAACTTTTGAAAGCAATAAAACACAAAAAAAAAGCAGGAGGTTTAATAATGCAGACATCGGTAATCGGTTATCCGAGAATAGGAACACTCAGGGAATTGAAATTTGCCCTGGAAAAATATTTTAGAAATGAAATCACAGCCACAGAGCTTCAGACAACAGCAAAAGAGCTTCGTGCGATACACTGGCAGTCGCAGAAGGAGGCTGGGGTAGATTTCATCCCATCAAACGATTTTTCATTTTATGATATAGTGCTGGACAGCGCTTTTCTCTTTAATATAGTACCTAAGAGATACAAAAAGCTTAACCTGTCAGAGTTGGATACATATATTGCGATGGCGCGAGGCTATCAGGGTGCCGGCGGTGACGTGAAGGCTCTTGCAATGAAAAAATGGTTCAACACCAATTATCATTATATCGTGCCGGAGATAGAGGACGATACAGAGATTAAGCTGACAGGTGACAAGCTTATACGGGAATACAAAGAAGCAAAGGAAAGAGGAATAGAGACAAAGCCTATTATCACAGGGGCATATACACTGCTTAAGCTTTGCCGTTATACAGGTCAAAAGACTGCAGACGATTTTGTGGATGTATTTGCAGCAGCTTATAAAGAGCTTCTTACAAAATGTGAGGGCGAAAATGTAAAGTGGATACAGTTTGATGAGCCTGCACTTGTGTGGGATATGACGGTGGAGGACATCGAGGTATTCAAGCGTTTATATAAGGAAATACTTTCCGTAAAGTCAGATTGCAAAGTATTGCTCCAGACATATTTCGGGGACGTAAGGGATGTGTATGAGGAGCTTGTCGCATTACCGTTTGACGGAATCGGATGGGATTTTATCGAGGGCAAACAGACCTCACAGCTTATAGAAAAATATGGTTTTCCAAAGGATAAGCTGCTTTTTGCAGGACTTGTAAACGGAAAAAATATCTGGAAAAATCATTATGCAAGGACTCTTGAAGTGCTTTCTGAGCTTAAGAAAAAGGGCATAAATACAGTGCTTTCCACATCCTGCTCTCTGCTTCATGTGCCATATACGCTTGCGCATGAAAAAAAGCTTGGCGAAGAATATCTGAGATACTTTGCATTTGCAAATGAGAAGCTCACGGAGCTTTCTGAGCTTAAACAGCTTGCAGAGCTTGATATCAAAGCTAATAATTTGGGTGGCGATAATAATGAAAAAAATGTATCGGATAGTGAAATATTGGATAGCTATAAGGCTAATGTGGAGCTATTCTCAGGTAGCAGAGATTGTCATAATGATGCTGTAGCAAAGAGGCTTGCAAGGGTGACGGATGCTGATTATGTAAGGCTTCCGGAGAGAGCTAAGAGACAGAAGCTGCAGAAGGAGCTTTTCCAATTGCCAGAGTTTCCAACCACCACTATAGGTTCTTTCCCACAGACAAAGGATGTAAAGGCAAACCGCTCTGCTTTTAAAAAGGGTGAGATCACGAAGGAGCAGTATGTCAATTTTAATAAGAAGAAGATTGAAGAGTGCGTGAAATGGCAGGAGGAGATTGGCCTTGATGTGCTCGTACATGGAGAGTATGAGAGAAATGACATGGTAGAGTACTTTGGAGAGGCACTTGGCGGATTTCTCTTTACAGAGAAGGCGTGGGTACAGTCATACGGCACAAGATGTGTAAAGCCGCCTGTCATCTGGGGTGATGTATACCGCAAAAAGCCTATTACAGTGGACTGGTCAGTTTTTGCACAGTCACAGACCTCACACATCATGAAGGGAATGCTCACAGGCCCTGTTACGATACTTAACTGGTCATTTCCGAGAGAGGATATCTCGATAAAGGATTCCATCGCACAGATTGCACTAGCAATCCGTGATGAGGTGCTTGACCTTGAGGCAAACGGCATCAAAATGATACAGATTGACGAGGCTGCGCTTAGAGAGAAGCTTCCGCTTAGAAAATCAGACTGGTACAGCGAGTATCTTGATTTTGCAATCCCGGCATTCAGGCTGACACACAGCGGAGTGAAGCCTGAAACCCAGATTCATACACATATGTGCTATAGTGAGTTTACAGACATTATTCCTGCAATCGATGACATGGATGCGGATGTTATCACATTTGAGGCATCGCGCTCGGATCTTGTGATACTTGATTCCTTAAGGGAGAACAACTTTGAGACGGAGGTGGGACCCGGAGTATACGATATACATTCTCCAAGAGTGCCTTCTGTTGAAGAGATAGTTACAGTGCTTAAAAAGATGCTCACAAAGATAGACAGAAGAAAGCTCTGGGTAAATCCTGACTGTGGACTTAAGACACGAGGAGTGCCGGAGACACAGATGAGCCTTAAGAACATGGTAGAGGCTGCAAGGATACTTAGAGAGACAGTTTAATATTCAAAGCTTAAAAATAAAAATCCGAAGACAATAGGGGGTGTCTTCGGATTTTTCTGGGTTTTTGCATTTTTAGTTGAGAGAAATGCTTTTGGAGTAGGTTTAATCTGTTCTTGTATTAAAGAACATTTGATATTATAATGTATAATCATAAATAAGTAAAAAATATAATTGATATATCAGATATATCAAAATTATATCATGAATTTTTGCGTATCAAAAGGAAAATGACAAGTAAAACGCTAATAAAAAGGAGACTGTGAACATGGATATTAATTTTGAGTACTACAAGATATTTTATTATGTGGCAAAATACTGTAATTTCACAAAGGCTGCGAGGGCGCTCGGAAACAGCCAGCCGAATGTAACCCGCGCCATGAACAATTTAGAGCAGCAGATAAACAGCATACTTTTTATCAGAAATAACAGAGGTGTGCAGCTCACACCGGAGGGCGAGCGTCTGTACGCACACGTATCTGCTGCGATGTCACAGATACTTGCGGCGGAGGAGGAGCTGGCAGACAGCACAGGCCTGTCACACGGAAGCGTATCCATAGGAGCCAGTGAGACAGCGCTCAACATATATCTGCTTGATAGGCTTAAGACATTTCACATGGCATATCCGGGTATCAGGCTTAAGATATACAATCACTCCACCCCACAGGCTATAAATGCGGTAAAAAACGGCATGATAGATTTTGCAGTGGTATCGACACCGGCTGAGGTGGAGGCACCTCTTAAGATGATAAAGCTTGGTTCGTTTCAGGAGATTCTCGTGGGAGGCACCACCTTTACCGCGCTCGGAAGCCAGACTCTGTCATTAAAGGAGCTGCATAATTATCCGCTTATCGGACTGGGGCGGGAGACCATGACATTTCAGTTTTTTAACAGATTTTTTATGTCACACGGACTTGAATTTGCACCTGATACAGAGACTGCAACGACAGACCAGATACTGCCGCTAGTAAAGAGTGAGCTTGGTCTTGCCTTTATGCCAAAGCCTATGGCAGAGGCTGCGATAGCAAATAAAGAGATCGTTCAGATAGCCTTGGAGGAGGAGATACCGCAGAGAAATATATGTATGGTATACGATATTCATCATCCGATCAGTGCGGCGGCAAGAGAACTGAAGAAGGTCATAACAGACTATGTTACACATTGATGAGTTTGTAACTTACATCTCGTTTAATACTTTGTTAAAATATAGTCAGGCAGATAAGTTATAAGAATTTATCGGCAGAGTCTTTTAGGATTTTTTTATTGGAAGGAGATTTTACACTATGGCAAACAGAATCATGTTAAACGAGACATCTTATCACGGATCAGGTGCAATCGAGGAGATTGCAACAGAGGCAAAGGCACACGGCTTTAAAAAGGCACTGGTATGCTCTGACCCTGACTTAATCAAATTTGGAGTTACAGCAAAGGTAACAGATATCCTTGATAAGAACGGATTGGAATATGAGATTTACTCAGAGATTAAGCCAAATCCAACAATCGACAATGTAAAGCATGGCGTGGAGACATTTAAGAAATCAGGAGCTGATTACCTTATTGCAATCGGAGGAGGCTCTTCTATGGATACATCAAAGGCAATCGGTATCATCATCGCAAATCCTGAGTTTGAGGATGTAAGAAGCTTAGAGGGTGTTGCACCTACAAAGAAGCCTTGTGTTCCTATCATTGCAGTACCTACAACAGCAGGAACAGCAGCAGAGGTTACAATCAACTATGTCATCACAGATGTAGAGAGAAAGAGAAAGTTTGTATGTGTGGATCCACATGATATGCCAATCATCGCAATCGTAGACCCTGACATGATGTCATCAATGCCGAAGGGACTTACAGCATCAACAGGTATGGATGCACTCACACATGCTATCGAGGGATACACAACAAAGGCAGCCTGGGAGATGACAGATATGTTCCATCTCAAAGCAATCGAGATCATTGCAAGATCATTAAGAAGTGCAGTTGCCAATGAAAAAGAAGGTCGTGAGGGCATGGCTCTCGGTGAGTACATTGCCGGAATGGGATTCTCAAATGTAGGTCTTGGAATCGCTCATTCAATGGCTCATACACTCGGAGCTGTTTATGATACACCACACGGAGTAGCATGTGCTATGATGCTTCCAATCGTAATGGAGTACAATGCAGACTGCACAGGCGAGAAATATCGTGAAATTGCCCGTGCAATGGGAGTAAAGGGCGTAGATGATATGTCTGTAGATGAGTACAGAAAAGCTGCAGTAGACGCAGTACAGAAGCTCTCTGTAGATGTAGGAATCCCAACAAAGCTCGAGGCTATTAAGGAGGATGACTTAGACTTCCTCGCAGAGTCAGCTCACGCAGATGCATGTGCACCTGGAAATCCAAAGGATGCAAGTGTTGAGGATTTGAAGGCACTTTTCCGTAAGATTATGTAATAAAATAAATTAAATTAAATAATCCGGGAACTGTCAATTGACAGCATTCCCGGATTTTTAACGCTGATATAACTATTCAGACCGCCGTGTACATTTGTAAAAACGCACGATACTTGTTCTGAGTGGTTTTGAATATTACCTTAAATTATATCAGGTTTACCTCGCGAAACACATCGGCAAGCTCCTTTGGCATAGCGTCAGCGAGAAGCCTGGCAAGCTCCTGAGGTGTGAAACTTTTATTGTCAAGCACCCACTGGGTTGTCATAAAGACAGAGCCCTGACAGTACATCTCAAGCTGGAACAATAGCTTTTCGGATATTTTCCGGTGGCTTTTTCCCTCAATCTGGTCAATATAAAACTGACGAATCAGCTCAAAATCATGCTCCTTTAAATTGTTCTGCTCATCATTTTTAAAAGCAGCCTTAAAGAAAAGGTGCTCCATCCGGATATATTCAAATTTTTTAACAAGGCTTTCGTACACGGTACTGCCCTCACCCATCTGGTGAAAGGATTCAATCAGTATCTTATCAAAATACCAGTTTATCAGATCATATTTGTCCTGAAAATTTCTGTAAAAGGTTTGTCTGGTCACACCACATGTATCGCAGATTTCCTTTACGGTAATCTTCTCGACAGGAGAGGAAACCATGCATTCCTTCATGGCATTGGCCAGCTTGTATTTTATATCGTTGTTCATATTATCTCCAAATTATAATGTAGATATCTAATGAGCCTTAAGCTTTGACATGAGAGCTTCCTGCAGTGTTTTTGAAAAATTAATTCCCTCTTCCTGCGCAGCAGTATTTAGCCAAGCCGGAATGGTAAGGGTTTTGCGTACCGATTTATCGAAATGCTCTTTGGCATATGCCTTAACATCTACTGAAACCATATTGGTAAATGCATCGGTATATGTTCCTGTTATGTCTAATTCGTCAGATAGTCTGTCAATATTGATATCAGATAATTTGGATGCTTTAGGAAATTTTTCATTATCCATCTTAGCCGTATACAGATATCCTGCAAGACAATCAACAGCCATGGCCACAGCATCTTCAAGGGTATCTCCTTGTGTTGCAAGATAATTTAAATCAGGAAAGATTACAGAGTATCCATTATCTTCCTTAAAAAAACATGCCGGATATATTGATAACATGATGAGTATACCTCCTTATGATTATTTGATTCCCGCTTGCTTACGGATAGAATTTTCAGTGATTTTGTTCAGCTCTTTGCCTTTATGAAAAGGAATGGTTACTTTTCCGGGCTTTGAAGGATGAATATAATGCCGATGTGAGCCGGTTTGGTTTTTGAAAATCCACCCATCAGCAAGTATTATACGTTCCATTTCAGTTGGTTTGATCGGCATATTTTTATCCACCTTTCTATAGTATATATATAATATAACATATGATACGTATAAATTCAATGCGTGTAAATATAATACATATAAATCCAAAAATGAATTGATTTTCCTAATGACAAAAGAATATCCCTATGTTACAATTTAGTCAAAGCATTATATTTCTGTAGAGCGTCACCACATAACACGTCAATAATTGGTGCGTATCACTTTGAAGAGGGCAGACCACTTCGCATCATTCTACAAAGGACATGGAAATTTTCGATGCTTTAAGATACCGATAAATAGCAGGAAAATAATATGTCAGGTGTTGAAAAATGCATCAGATGAAAGAACACTAAATGAATTAATCACGACAGATGATATTTTTAAAAAAGTCGATGTTGAGACAATAGCAGCAATGAATTTGTTTGCAGGAACAGATATTGAGTATGAAGAAAAGGAAGAGGTGATTAATGTGTGTAAGGCATGGGAAGATCATAAAAAGCTTGGAATACAACAGGGGGAGAATAAGATGCTGTTTACTCTGGTAACAAAGGGCAAGCTCGATATTGATACTGCAGCAGAGGAAGCAGGTGTCAGCGTCAGTGAGTTTGAGAAGCTAATGAGTGAAGCAGGTTATAAGGTGCCTGAGACTGTGTAGCTTTAGACCAGAATAATTTATCAAAATGTAAATAGTAAAAATCCGCTAACCATTATATCGGTATAGCGGATTTTTTGCATTTTAATGTGCTTTACTCCAACACCAGAAGCAGTCCCATTTTGAACCTTCCGTCAGCGGTTACGCTGTGCAGTCCGTTTTTGTCAAAGCGGAAATTCTCGCCTGCTGAGATTGTGTAATCTTTGCCCTCGTAGCCTATTACAGCCTTGCCCTCAAGTGCGAAAATTATTGCATTTCCAGGAGCGCGATGCGGGGCGAGACCGGTGCCCTCATCGAATGCCATAAGCACGAATTTCATTGTGTCGTTGCTTACCACATCAATGTTAGTGATACTGCTATCCTCATATGAGATAAGATCCTTAAGCTTCATGACCTCGCCTGATTTGATAATTTTGTTCATACTGTTGTTCTCCTTTTCTATGATGATTTCGGTGTAAATGCAGCCGGTTTCTGTTGTCACTCCGCAGAGTGTTTTTGAAGGAACTACCAGCATATCACCTTCTGATATTGTATGCTTTGCAGCATCAGCTCCGATAAGAAAATCAGCGCATCCTTTTGCACCGATGTATACCGTGGTATTATCGTAGGATTCCTGAGAGATTGACGTGCCCTTTCCGAGAGAAAAATAGGTTATGGGTGTTTTGGCACTAAGCCTTGAATTTCGTGAGACGGTCATTTCGTCGCGGATAGGGCGCAAATCTTCTATTTTGAAAATCTTGTCCATAGGATTTCTTATCCTTCTTTCTTGAAAGTTGATTTCATTATTTATAATACAATATTACTATAATTTTGTCCAAAAATATGTTGCATATACAACAAAAACAATATAATAAAATATAAACCGCTTGCTATTTCTTTCACATATGATAAAATATAGACAAAGCAGTTTTTCTATAGCAACCTGTGCGGTCGTTGGCACATTTATTACAGATATGATTATATGTTCTGTAAATATGTGAGGCATAATAAGATGTCGTCCGGCGATAAGGGCGTGCAGGGTCTTCAATACCTTAATTATTTTTCATATTCCCTGAAATTCTTGCTTTTAAATGTTTCATTATTTTATTTAAAGCAGGATAAGAGGGCTTTTACCACACAGACATTTCCTGCTTTAGTGTTTTCAAATGAAGGAGGATTTTATATGAGTGGTAACAGAGAGTACAAAAGTGATGTTTTCAGTATGCTGATGCAGGATAAGGAAAGAGCCTTACAGCTGTATAACGCAATGAATGGGTCCAGCTATGACAATCCGGAGGATGTTGAGATAGTGATTCATGATGGCGGTATTTCACTCTCGGTCAGAAATGATGCATCGTTTATCGTGGATGCGAGATTGAGCATATATGAGCATCAGTCCACAGTTTGTCCTAATATGCCGGTGAGAAGTCTTATTTATTTCAGTGTGATATTATCAGATATGCTCAGCGACAAGAAAAAAGGAACAAAAAAGGGCAAGAACATTTATGGCAGAAGACTGGTAAAGATACCGACACCATATTTCGTTGTGTTTTATAACGGTGAGGAGGAACAGCCGGAGGTTCAGGAGCTTAAGCTGTCCGATGCGTTTGAGAAGCCGACCGACGAGCCGAATCTTGAGCTTAAATGTAAGGTGTACAATATAAACGACGGAAAGAACAAGGCTATTATGGAGTCCTGTGGCTGGCTGAATGATTATATGACATTTGTAAATAAGGTCAGAGAGTATCATGCAGACGGGGCATTTGATGATCTTGCTATAGATATTGAGAAGGCTATAGACTATTGTATTGACAATGATATTCTGAAGGAGTTTCTAAAGACTTACAGAAGTGAGGTGACGAAGAGTATGCAGTTAAATTATGAATTTGACAGGCAGCTTGAGCTTGAAAGAGCTGATGCTATCGAGGAAGGCTTAGAACAAGGAAGAGAACAAGGATTAGAACAAGGTATCGAGGTAGGAGAAAATAAGATGTTGTTTACTCTGGTAACAAAGGGCAAGCTCGATATTGATACTGCAGCAGAGGAAGCCGGTGTCAGTGTCAGTGAGTTTGAGAAATTGATGAGTGAAGCAGGCTATAAGGTACCTGAGACTGTGTAGCATCAGGTATGAATAATTTATTAAAATGTAAACAGTAAAAATCCGCTAACCATTGAATTTGGTATAGCGGATTTTTTGCGCCAAAAGGTATCACATCCGACTGTTATTGTACTGCGCTATTGCATCGGCACCGCCTAACAGCAGTATGATAAGTATAGCCCCAATCCATGGAAATAACATCGTAAAAATTCCAAACCATGCGCCAAGTGAATCGCTGCTATAGTCCCAGAAAGGCTTGTTCGGGTCATCAAGCCAGTACACATTTATGATAGTCCTAAGCTCAGAACGGGTGCTATGTCTGTTATCGCATGAAAAACGCTTGCGGTACTCCTTTCCGTCTACAGTATATGTGTACCTGGCAGCCCAGTAGCTGTAAGCGGATTGTGAATTATTGACAACGAGCCTCTTCGCATCCTCCTTCACAATCATGCCTCTCGCCACATGTCCGCGCTCCTTTGCAAGTGCTATCTTACGCTGTAAACCAATATTCAGTTTGTCGAAAAACTTAAAATCTATGATGTACAGTGGTATTAGTGAAAGTACACCCACATTGACCTGCCAAGGGTAGCTTGCGATAGCCTTAAAAACTTCTGAAAAAGTGTCCATTGAAAATCCCCTTTCTTAATATGCTGCATTTGAATATATGGTATGTGAATATTATAGAAATAAGGAAGGAAATTGGCAATGGGAAATTATTTCTTTCACATCTCTTATTATGTCTTTTCTTCTGACAAGGAAAAAACAAGTGACTGAGTAGCTGAAAACGCTAAACAATCAAAAGCTCGTTACAACAAGGTATATCACACCAAGCCCCCAGCTTGAAAATATGCCGTACAGTATCACGGGTCCTGCAATCCTGAATATCTGACAGCCTATGCCAAATACCTGTCCCTCCACCTGGAATTCACAGGCGGACGAACATACTCCGTTTGCAAAGCCTGTTATAGGAACGAGAGCGCCTGCGCCTCCCCAGTTTGCAAGCGGTGCATACAGGTTTAGCGCTGTCAGTATGCAGCTTATGAGAATCAAAAGCATGCTGCACCAGGCCGAGGCTTCGTCATTTTTTAACCCAAAGTATTGTGTGCAGGTATTTACTATGAGCTGTCCGATAGTGCATATGATTCCGCCGAGTATAAATGCCTTAAGCATGTTTGCAGAAAGGCAGTGGGTAGGTGTGACGCGCTTTACATATTTGTTATATTCATCGTTTCGCTTTTCTTTTTGGTCAGTAGTCATGTTTTTCAGACCTCCTTTTTTAATAGGATGACCGTATTTTTTAAATGTATTCATATATGTGATTTTAGTTATTTGATTTAGGTATAGTTACTTATTAGAATTAAATATGAAGGATATATCAAATAATCCTTGCCACTTTCTGCTTTAAATAGTAGAATTGTAGCAAGGATTATTTTTGTGCGGTAGCGCATCAAAGTAATAAATCACAGCAAAGCATATAATTGCGACAAATAATGCAAGCATTTTGCAATAAAGAAAAGGAGACACATATATGTATACACTTGACGACATCAAGAAAGAAGATCAGGAGATTGCAAGCGCAATCACAGACGAGTTTGAGCGCCAGAACAGCCATATCGAGCTTATTGCTTCTGAGAACTGGGTAAGCCCTGCTGTTATGTCAGCCATGGGAAGCATCCTCACAAATAAGTACGCTGAGGGATATCCGGGAAGAAGATACTACGGCGGCTGCGAGTGTGTGGACGAGGTAGAGGAGCTTGCCAGAGAAAGAGCCAAGGAGCTTTTCGGCGCAGAGTACGTAAATGTACAGCCACACTCAGGCGCTCAGGCCAACATGGCAGTTCAGTTCGCCATCTTAAAGCCGGGCGATACCATCATGGGAATGAACCTTGACCACGGCGGACACCTCACACATGGTTCACCGGTCAACTTCTCAGGCTCATATTTCCATGTAGTGCCTTACGGAGTAAATGACGAGGGCTTCATCGACTATGACAAGGTAGAGGAGATTGCCCTTGAGTGCAAGCCAAAGATGATCATCGCAGGTGCATCTGCATATGCGAGAACTATAGATTTCAAGCGTTTCAGGGAGATTGCAGACAAGGTAGACGCAGTGCTCATGGTTGATATGGCTCATATCGCGGGACTTGTAGCAGCAGGACTTCATCCAAGCCCAATCCCATATGCACATGTTACCACAACCACTACACACAAGACTCTCCGTGGACCTCGTGGTGGAATGATCCTCTGCAGCCAGGAGATGCAGGATAAGTACAATTTCAACAAGGCTATTTTCCCTGGAATCCAGGGTGGACCTCTCATGCATGTTATCGCTGCAAAGGCAGTCTGCTTCAAGGAGGCATTACAGCCTGAGTTCAAGGAGTATCAGAAGCAGATTGTAAAGAATGCACAGGCACTTTGCAAGGGTCTTCAGAGCCGTGGCATCAAGATTGTATCAGACGGCACAGACAACCACCTCATGCTCGTAGACTTAACTCCGTTTGGTCTCACAGGAAAGTCTATCGAGAAGCTTCTCGATGCGGCTCATATCACAGCCAACAAGAATACTATTCCTAACGACCCACAGAAGCCATTTGTCACAAGCGGTATCCGTCTTGGAACACCTGCTGCCACATCAAGAGGCTTAAAGGAGGATGATTTCGACAAGGTTGCAGAGGCAATTGCCATGATCATCAAAGAGGGCGAGAGCGCAGTTGAGCCTGCAAAGGCTATCATCAAGACACTTACTGACAAGTATCCTCTTGCATTTTAAGGGTTTTCAGAGTAAAATGTTATAAGTTATAAAAACATAATACTTTGGAGGAATTATGATAGACTTAAAGTTTTTAAGAGAGAATCCGGATCTCGTAAAAGAAAATATTAAAAAGAAATTCCAGGACCACAAGCTTCCGCTCGTTGATGAAGTAATCGAGTATGACAAGAAGGCCAGAGAAGCACAGCAGGAGGCTGATGATCTTCGTGCAAAGAAGAATCAGGTTTCTAAGCAGATTGGTGCTCTTATGGCACAGGGCAAGAAGGAAGAGGCTGAGGCTGTAAAGGCTGAGGTAGCACAGATTTCAAAGCGCCTCACAGAGCTTGAGCCGCTCGAGAAGGAGTATCAGGACAAGGTGCTTGAGGATATGATGAAGATTCCAAACATCATCGATCCATCAGTTCCAATCGGAAAGGATGATACCTTCAACGTGGAGAACGAGAAGTTTGGCGAGCCTGTTGTTCCTGATTTCGAGATTCCTTATCATACAGATATCATGGAGAGATTTGACGGAATAGACCTCGATGCAGCAGGAAAGGTTGCAGGAAACGGTTTCTATTATCTGATGGGAGATATCGCACGTCTTCACTCAGCCATGACAGCATATGCGCGTGACTTCATGATTGGAAAGGGCTTTACATACTGTATCCCACCATTCATGATCCGTTCAAACGTAGTAACAGGTGTTATGAGCTTTGAGGAGATGGATGCCATGATGTACAAGATTGAGGGAGAGGATCTCTACCTCATCGGCACATCTGAGCACTCTATGATCGGTAAGTTCATCGATACAATAAACGATGAGTCAAAGCTTCCATACACACTCACAAGCTACTCACCTTGCTTCCGTAAGGAAAAGGGTGCACACGGCATCGAGGAGAGAGGTGTTTACCGTATCCACCAGTTTGAGAAGCAGGAGATGATTGTTGTCTGCAAGCCAGAGGAGTCAAAGGAATGGTATGAGAAGATGTGGAAGTACACAGTAGAGCTTTTCAGAAGTCTCGATGTGCCTGTCCGTACTCTCGAGTGCTGTTCAGGAGACCTCGCAGATCTCAAGGTTAAGTCATGCGACGTAGAGGCATGGTCACCAAGACAGAAGAAGTACTTCGAGGTTGGAAGCTGCTCTAACTTAGGCGATGCACAGGCAAGACGTCTCAAGATTCGTGTGAAGGGCGAGGACGGCAAGAAATACTTTGCACATACTCTTAACAACACAGTTGTTGCTCCACCACGTATGCTTATCGCATTCCTTGAGAACAACCTGAATGCAGATGGCTCTGTAAATATCCCTAAGGCACTTCAGCCATACATGGGTGGTACAGAGAAGCTTATTCCGAAGCACTAGTATAGCGTTCTGGTTTTTGAAATAAACTGGTTCATGTATATAGTTAATACATGTATATAACAGCCGTAGCTGCGATTGAAAGATAAATCGCGGCTACGGCTGTTTTTGTGGTTAATGACCTTATCAATATTTATGTCAGAGATCATAAGCAAATACATAAGGCTTTTGACAAAAACGGTCATGCAAAATTCTTTTAATAAACGTCATTGACACCAAATGTGATACCACGTATAATATAGATAGGAGGTATTCAGAATGTCAAAATGGGATAAACTATTAACGAGAATATGTGCTTTATCAAAAGACCTCCGGTTTGATGAATTGCGTAAGGTATTGGAAAGCTATGGATATGTAATGAATGCCCCAAAGGGCGGAAGCAGTCATTACACGTTCAGAAAAGCCGGATGTCAACCGATTACGATACCGAAGCATGAACCTATCAAAAAAGTGTATGTAGAGATGGTAAAGCAGATTGTGGAAAGTGAGGCGGTGAATGATGAAAACGCTGAATGATTATTTTACAATGAACTATCGTATGGAAATTGTAGAGGATAAGGATGAGGGTGGTTTTGTGGTTTCATTTCCGGAGCTCCCGGGATGTATTACCTGCGGAGAAACAGTAGAATCCGCTGTCGCAAACGCTTTAGATGCCAAGAAAGCATGGTTAGAAGCTGCTATGGAAGAGGGTATTGAAATCCATGAGCCGGACAGCTTAGAGGATTATTCTGGACAGTTTAAACTTAGAATTCCACGAAGTCTTCATCGTTCCCTTGCAGAACATTCTAAGAAGGAAGGTATCAGCATGAATCAGTATTGTGTATATCTTCTTTCCAGAAACGATGCAGTTTATTCAAAATTATAGACTAAATGAAATAGGAGGTGTTCTGTTATGTTTTTTCTTATAGCGAAGGATAATGAATGGGCTGGATTGCTTAGTAGTCTGGATATGTTTTCTGATGATTTTATGGAAGAAGGACGGATACAGCCTGAAGTACAGGTAAGGGAAGATTTCTAATGAATTTACAGAGAAGAAAATCCCTTACCAAATACTTCACTGGTGCTCATCACAGACATAAAAGCGTGCAGCTTATTCTGATGTATGAAGCTTCTAAGCTCTATTGCCTGCTTCTTTGTGAGTGTGCTGAAAACGATATAGTTTTTCTCGCCGGTGTAGGCACCTCGTGCCTCCACATATGTGGCGCTTTTCTCCAGCGTGTTGGTAATGTAATCGCATATCACATCCTTGTCATCGCAGATGAGCATTATGGATTTTCTGAGCATGATATTTTCGATGATTGCATCAATCATAAATGATTTCACAACAAGTCCGACAAATGAATACAGAGCAGTCTTTATGTCAAACACAAAGCAGGCGATGATAATCATGACGAGGTCGGTGAGAAATAAAGCCATGCCGATATTTTCTACATGTGCATATTTTTTTACAATCATGGCGATAACATCGGTTCCGCCACTTGAAGCACCTACATAGAAAAGCAGTGCAGATGCGATTGCAGGAAGAGCGATGGCAAAAATCAGCTCAAGCATTGGCTCGTTTGAGAGAGGATGAGTGAGCGGGTCAAGTTTTTCAAGTACCAGAAGCTCAACAGACAAAAGTACTGTGGCATAGGTAGTCTTAATCGCAAAGCCTTTGCCAAGGAAGAAAAAGCCCACTACAAGCAGAAGCATGTTCACAATAGTAGAAAACATACTCGCTGAGAGCGGTGTAATCTTTGCAAACACAACTGCGGCACCGGTTACACCACCGAAGGTGAAGTTGTTTGGGAACTTGAAATAGTATACACCGATTGCCATGATGGTGATACTGAGTGTCATTATCAGAAAATTTTTTATCTGTTTAAGCATTTGTAGTTCTCCTTTATGATTTGACAGCTTGTCATGTAAATCCTGATATTTATTTGCATGGATAGTGTAGGACGATGGATGTCTGATGTCAATATAATCCGTGAAATAAATTATAAGTATTATTTCTATAAAAGATATATTATATTAGTAAAACTAATAAGAATAATTACAATATATAATTGGAAAATTTAGCACTATGAAGGTATACTATAGGTATTGAACGAATTGCAGATTATTAGGAGGAACAATAATGGATTACAAGAATTCAGGTGTTGATATCGAGGCAGGTTACAAGTCAGTAGAGCTTATGAAAAAGCATGTAAAGGAGACTATGAGACCGGAGGTGTTAGGAGGTCTCGGAGGCTTCTCAGGAGCGTTCTCACTTGCTTCCATCAAGGATATGGAGGATCCAGTGCTTTTATCGGGAACAGATGGCTGCGGAACTAAGGTAAAGCTTGCTTTCATCATGGACAAGCATGATACAATCGGAATTGATGCAGTTGCCATGTGTGTAAATGATGTGGCATGTGCAGGCGGTGAGCCATTATTTTTCCTTGATTATATAGCATGTGGAAAGAACTATCCGGAGAAGATTGCTACAATCGTAAGCGGTGTGGCAGAGGGCTGTAAGCAGTCAGGCTGTGCACTTGTTGGTGGTGAGACAGCAGAGCATCCGGGTCTTATGCCTGAGGACGAGTATGACCTTGCAGGCTTTGCAGTTGGTGTGGTTGACAGAAAGGATATCATCACAGGCGAGGGATTAAAGGATGGTGATGTACTTATCGGAATGGCATCAACAGGCGTACACTCAAATGGATTTTCACTTGTCAGAAAGATTTTCAAGATGGACAAGGAGACATTAAATACATATCATGAGGAGCTTGGCACTACACTCGGAGAGGCACTTCTTGCCCCTACAAGAATCTATGTAAAGGCTCTTAAGGCTGTAAAGGATGCAGGAGTTACAGTAAAGGCCTGCAGTCATATCACAGGTGGAGGCTTCTATGAGAATATCCCACGTATGCTCATCGATGGCAAGCGTGCCGTAGTTGAGAAAAACAGCTACCCTGTTCCACCAATCTTTACAATGATGGCAAGAGAGGGCGAGGTCGAGGAGCAGATGATGTACAATACCTACAACATGGGACTTGGAATGATTGTTGCAGTTGACCCTGCAGACGTGGACAAGACTATGGAGGCTATGAAGTCTGCCGGAGATACACCATACGTAGTCGGAAAGATTATTGACGGCGAGAAGGGTGTAGATCTCGTATAAATTACAGACAATTGACATCGTTGCGAGGAAAAAGAATGAAAATTGCAGTATGTGTATCGGGTGGCGGCACCAATCTTCAGGCCATCATAGATGCAATAGATAACGGAACAATTACAAACACACAGATAGAGGTTGTTATCAGCAACAACGCAGATGCATATGCACTTGAGAGAGCAAAAAAAGCAGGAATAAAGGCAGTATGCATCTCGCCAAAGAGCTATGAAAACAGAGCTGCCTTCAATGAGGATTTCCTAAAGCAGCTTAACTCATATCATGTGGATTTAGTCGTACTGGCAGGATTTCTGGTGGTGATTCCACCTGAGATGATAAAGCAGTACAGAAACAGAATCATAAATATCCATCCATCGCTTATACCATCCTTCTGCGGTACAGGCTACTATGGACTTAAGGTGCATGAGGGAGTGCTTGCACGCGGTGTGAGGGTGACAGGTGCCACCTGCCACTTTGTGGATGAAGGCACAGACACAGGCCCTATTATTTTACAGAAGGCAGTTGAGGTAAAGCAGGGCGACACACCTGAGGTGCTTCAGCGCAGGGTTATGGAGCAGGCTGAGTGGAAAATCATGCCACACGCTATCGACCTGATAGCAAATGGCAGGGTGTCAGTAGAAGACGGACATGTTATTATAGATGAGAAGTAATGACAGTGCTGTAAGTAATTAGTATGTAAACACAGATAGATTATGATTACCGGACAATGAAAAGCTTATATATAGCTTAGGTATAGGAGGCAAAAATGAAGGTATTAGTAGTAGGAAGCGGCGGAAGAGAGCATGCAATATGCAGGGCTGTTGCAAAGAGCCCGCGCGTTGACAAGATATACTGTGCACCGGGCAATGCAGGTATCGCTGCACTTGCAGAGTGTGTGCCAATCGGTGCGATGGAGTTTGATAAGCTCGTATCATTTGCAAAGGATAATGCTATTGATTTCACAATCATCGGCATGGATGATCCGCTTGTAGGTGGTATCGTTGATGAGTTCGAAAAGGCAGGTCTCAAGTGCTTCGGACCAAAGAAGAATGCAGCTATTCTTGAGGGCTCAAAGGCATTTTCAAAGGACCTCATGAAAAAGTATAATATCCCAACTGCGGCATATGAGAATTTTACTGATGCCAAGGAGGCTCTTAAATATTTAGAGACAGCAAAGTTCCCTATCGTGTTAAAGGCAGACGGACTTGCTCTCGGAAAGGGTGTGCTTATCTGCAATACTCTTGAGGAGGCAAAAGAGGGTGTCAGAACCATCATGGAGGACAAGAAGTTCGGAACAGCCGGAAACACTATGGTAGTTGAGGAGTTCATGACAGGCCGTGAGGTTTCTGTGCTTTCATTTGTAGACGGAAAGACTATCAGGATTATGTCATCTGCGCAGGATCACAAGCGTGCAGGCGATGGAGATACAGGTCTTAATACAGGCGGCATGGGCAATTTCTCACCTAGTCCGTTCTATACAAAAGAGGTCGATGATTTCTGCAAGAAGTATATTTATCAGGCAACTGTAGATGCTATGGCTAAAGAGGGCAGACCTTTTACAGGAGTTATCTTCTTCGGACTCATGCTCACTGAGGATGGACCAAAGGTGCTTGAGTACAATGCAAGATTCGGAGATCCTGAGGCTCAGGTTGTGCTCCCTCGTATGAAGAATGATATCATCGATGTGATGGAGGCATGTGTAGACGGAACTCTTGATACAATAGATTTACAGTTTGAGGACAACGCATGTGTATGCGTAGTTCTGGCATCAGACGGATATCCTGTTAAGTATGAGAAGGGCTTTAAGATAACAGGTTTTGAGAAGTTTGACGGCAAAGAGGATTATTACTGCTATCATGCAGGCACCAAATTTGATGCTGACGGAAATATCGTCACAAACGGTGGCCGTGTGCTTGGTATCACAGCAACAGGAGCTACACTCAAGGAGGCCAGAGCCAAGGCTTACGAGGCAACAGAGTGGGTACAGTTTGATAATAAATACATGAGACATGATATCGGAAAGGCAATAGATGAAGCATAAGGGTATTATTTTTGATATGGATGGAACTCTCTGGGATTCAGCAGAGAACGTGGCAAAATCATGGAATAAGGCCATAGCTGATTATGGATATGAGAGGGCACCTATCACAAAAGAGGACATGTATTCAGTAATGGGAAAGACAATGGATGTATTGGCATCCATTATCTTTCCTAATTGTGCTTGCAGAGACGAGCTAATTAATGTATGCTATAAGGAAGAAAACGATTACCTGACAGCTCACGGAGGAGAGGTTTATCCGGATGTTGAAAAGACACTTGATGAGCTGTCAAAAAGCTATGACCTGTATATAGTCAGCAATTGCCAGCGTGGCTATATCGAGTCTTTTTTTGCGTACCACGGACTTGGCAGGTATTTTAAGGATACTGAGTGCTATGGCAACAATGAGCTTGAGAAGTCAGAAAACATAAAGCTTATTGTAGAGCGCAATAATATAGATGAGGCAGTGTATGTCGGTGACATTCAGGGGGATTACGATTCCAGCAAAAAGGCAGGAGTAAAGTTCATCCATGCAGCATATGGTTTTGGCACAATAGATGACGATGTGCCGGCAATTCACAGATTCTCTGAGCTGCCACAGGTGGCTTCAGGAGTGTTTAATGAATTAAACAGCTCTGATGAGAATTGATTTTTATTTTAAGTTTATGAATATGTAGATAACGGGGTTTCCACATGGCAGATAAGCGTAACAGAGGGAGAAGAATTACAGATAGAACAATGGAGGCTTACTATGAGCTGATGAAGATTGTTGCAGAAAACAACCATGAGCGCATGTTTGAGTACTATGTGGAAGCTGACGAGGCATATATTTTCAAAATAGCAAACTCTTCTCCGGCTCAGGAGACAGTATATCCATGTTTTAAACAAAATATAGACACATACATGTCAGAGTGTCCGGCAGACAGTATCGAAAGCTTCAAAAAGCAGCTCGATAAATGTCTGCTTCGGCCTATGCGTACTGCATTTCAGCTTAGCTTTATATCAGAGGATGGCAAGAGTAAGCCTGTCGAGATGTACATGGTCAGCATACCTGATCTGGATAAAAAGGTATGTATGGTAGCCGGAGTGATGTTTGATATCAGGGATGAAAAGGGGCTTTTGGACTCGCTGACAGGCACATACAATCACCTTGCATTTGAGAATAAATGCACATCGCTTATCAGGCAAAAGGGAACAAAGCTTTTGTTTGTGATGCTTGATGTGGATGATTTCAAGATAGTAAATGACACCTTGGGACACAATGTGGGGGATAGGGTATTAAGCCAGACAGGACAGGTGCTTAAGGAAGCAGTTGGAGCCAATGGCATAGTTGGCAGGCTTGGCGGTGATGAGTTTGCTGCGATTGTATTTGGATTAGAGGACAGTGATGCTGTGGACGAGTTCTGCGTAAAGCTGTCAGGCAAGCTGAAGAATATTATTTTTGATATGGAGTATTCTGCATCAATCGGCATGACTACAGGCGATGACAGAGAGCTGACCTTTAAGGATCTGTACTATGAGGCGGATCAGGCCATGTATTACTCAAAGAGGCAGGGAAAGAATCGCATATCATTTTTCGATTCCATCAGGAAAAATGATATAAGCACTTCGCATAATTCCTGTACTCTTTCCAATACAGGTGTATCCTGCAAGCTGTCAGATATGGAGATTTTCTCGTATGATGAAAAGCCGGACTATATACTTGCAGTAGATGAGGAGAGCCGTAGAATAGTATTTGTAAATAAGGCTATCAGAAATTCAAGTGTTATGACAGCATCTCAGATTGATGAATTTATTTCAAAGCCGTTTGATGATGGGTTCATTGATTTGTTTTTACGGAAAAAAGAGCAGGGAAACAGAGTATCGGTTTTTTCAGGAAAGGATCATCCCGACAATATAGTTGCAAAGCTCTTAGGCGAAAAGAAGCTCATAGTCAAGCTGACTCATAAGGATTATAATGGCTATAGACTGCTCAAGATGATAGATTTGAGTAATGAGTCAAAGCTGAATGCTGTTATGAGACAGATAAGCAGCTACAGGTCTTTTATGCAGAATTTCATTGATGCTATTAATGATACCACCGAAGGCTTGGGGTATAAGAACTATTTACGGCTGCTTAGAGAGTTTTACAATGCAGATTGTGTGGCTGTTATCTATAATGGAGAGAGTGAGTGGGACACAATTGAGGAGATACATATACCAAGTGCACAGATTATGGCAAAGGTGGTTAATGAATCTGTTTCAAGAGGTGCAATTACAGATTTTCTCGCTCTGTTCAATGACGCCGGTCGTGTGTTTATAAGTGATATTAAGTCAATTGAGGGTGAATACAGAGATTTATTCAAGCGAATGGCTGATGTCAGAATATGGTCTGCATCTGCTGTTCTTCTAAACAAGAGGGAACAATGCTTTGGTGCTATCGTAGTTATGAATCCAAGAGCCAATTCAGGAAGTTTGGATTTGATTGATATGGTTGGTATTTCAATATCGAATAGTCTGTTTTATGAGAAAGCAAGGGCAGAGTATGAGTACAGACTCAATTTTGACCAGGTCACAGGCTTAAGAAAGAGAGAGAACTTTAATAATCTCGGGGAGAGCTATGTAGAGTATGACTGTAGCTCAATGGGAATATTTGCATCAGATATCATAAGGCTTTCGGATATAAATGATAAATTTGGATATGCGGCAGGAAATGCGCGTCTTAGGATGGTTGCAAATGTGATCAGCGGCGTTTTTACAGGCTATGATATATACAGGTACGAGCAGGATGAGATAGTTGTTTTTTGCAAGGATATTGATAAAAAATCATTTATGGGACTCGTCAGGATAGTAAGGGAAAGCCTTGATGATCTGGATGTTTCAGTATCGACAGGCTTTAGCTGGACGGATAAGCCTGATATCGCAAGGCAGCTCTCAGAGGTCCGCTTAATGTACGATATTGAAAAGGATACAAAGCTTAAGAGTCTTGACAGTACAATGAGAAATAAGGTATTTAAGGACGTGGTTTCTGAGATTGATAAGGGAAGCTTTATGGTATATTATCAGCCGAAGGTTGATTCCAGAACAGGTATCACCGTCGGGGCAGAAGCCCTTATCAGATTTTTTGATGAGGCTCATGGCATTGTAGGACCAATTCATTTTATTGAGATTTTAGAAGAAAACAGATGCTCGCATCTTATTGATTTATTTGTGCTCGATGAGGTTTGTAAAGCGCAGAAGCATCGCTGTATAAATGAAAAGAGAGTGGTTCCTGTTTCAGTGAATTTTTCAAAGAATACGCTGGAATATGCAGGTCTTTTGGAGCAGGTGAAGGAGATAATGAATAGGTATGATCTTCCGGAGGGGCTTGTTCAGATAGAGATAACAGAGTCTGTAGGTGATATGGACGTTGCATTGATAAATAATATCGCCCAGTCTCTTATTTCGATGGGCTTTCGCCTTTCGATGGATGACTTTGGTACGAAGTACTCTAATCTTGAGATGCTTTTTAAGTTTCCGTTCAGTATTGCAAAAATTGATCGTTCCCTGGTCAAGAACCTGGAGAGCAATGAAAAGAGCAGGATTATGTTAAAGCACCTCATATCCATGATTAAGGAGCTTGGCATAGAGTGTGTTGCCGAGGGTGCAGAGAATGAGGAGCAGGTAAGTCTATTACAGCAGTTTGGCTGTAATATTATTCAGGGCTATTTCTATTCAAAGCCGGTTACACTTGATGTTTTCACGAGTGAGTTCGTGGAAAAAACAAGGAATCAATTGTGATTCACAATTTTATATATAGTGCAGCTATTAACAGGCACCTATAGCAGGAAAGCGGATAACAGCTGCAAAAAAAGATAAAAGGAAAGGAAGAAAAATGTTAGAGAAAATCTTCAAACTCAAACAAAACAACACAACGGTCAAGACAGAGATTCTTGCCGGTCTGACAACATTCATGACCATGGCATACATCATTGCTCTTAACCCAAACCTCCTCACCGGATTCGGTGCTGAGGGAACAAAAGCATTATGGAACGGAGTGTTTTTGGCAACCTGTATTGCTTCGGCAGTAGGTATGTTTGTCATGGCATTTCTTGCCAACAAGCCATTTGCACTGGCTCCGGGTATGGGACTCAACAGCTTCTTTGCTGTAGTAGTTGCCAACATCGTAAGCATCACAGGCCTGTCATATGTTGATTCATTCCAGGCTGCACTGTGTATCATCCTTATTGAGGGTATTTTATTCTTCATACTTTCAATATTCAATATCCGTGACAAGATAGTAGATGCCATTCCTTATGGTGTCCGCATGGGTATTTCACCGGCTATCGGTCTTATGCTTTTAAATATCGGCTTTGGTTCAAATGCCGGTGTTTACTCAAAGGACGGTGGACCATTTTATGTGATGAAGGATTTCTTCGGTGCACTCACACCGGGACTTGCCAAAACAAATATGACAGATGGATATTCTTCAATGGTGCTCACTGTTGTGACCATGTTCATCGGACTTTTTGTTATCATTATTTTAGCGCACAAGGGCGTCAACGGAGCAGTACTTTTTGGTATGCTTGCAGCCTGCGTGGTTTACTGGGCAGGAGAGGCTATCTTCTTTGGAACAAACCCATTTGCATCACTTGCAACAGCTTCATTTGTGCCACAGTTTAAGGATATGGCAGATACTACACTGTTCAAGTTCGATTTCAAGGATTTTATCAGCATTGGCTGGTTTACAGCAGTTTCACTCATCATCACATTCTGTATCATAGATATGTTTGATACCATCGGAACACTTGTTGGTACTGCATCACGTGCAGGAATGGTTGACAAAGAGGGAAATATGCCAAACATGAAGGAGGCCTTGATTTCCGATTCAGTTGCCACAATGGTTGGTGCCGTAACAGGTACATCTACCGTAACAACATTTGTTGAGTCTGCATCAGGTGTAGAGGCAGGTGGACGAACAGGTCTTACAGCCTTCACTACAGGTATCCTGTTCCTTGCATGTATCTTCATCGCACCGCTTGCAGCAATCATTCCAGCCGCAGCAACATCATCAGCACTTATCTATGTTGGTATTCTGATGCTTGGCGGTCTTAAGAAGGTGGATTTTGAGGACCTGTCTCAGGTTGCTCCTGTGGCGCTCATGCTTATTGCAATGCCTATCTCAGGCTCTATCGGACATGGTATAGGTCTTGGACTTATCACATATACTGTACTCAAGGTATTTACAGGAAAAGCTAAGGAGGTTTCTGTCCTCACTTATGCTATTTCGCTTCTTTTCCTTGTGAAGTTCTTCCTTGTAGTGTAGTGCTTTGAAGCTTCTTGAGCCATATTTGTTATGGTACGAAAATGCCGCTACAGTACAGTTTAATGCATCCGTAAGCTGGTTCTTCGTCACTAAGAGGCTGTAAGAATTATATATTCAGTTTGTTATAGACCATGACACAACCGGCTTTTATGTGCCGTCCATGGCACATAACGCCTTGCCCCGCCATCCTTGGCGGGGCATTGTTGTGTGAGGATATAATTCTAACAGCCACTAAGTGACTGCGTAAGGCTTACTGATGCATTAAACTGTACTGTAGTGGCATTTTCTTACGTAGTGACAATAATTTACACATGCAAACATATGTTCTTGACAATTAAGCGTAATCAATGTAGAATTGCAGTATGGACAAGCATAATGAAGAGCACATTTATGTGGCAATAGATTTAAAATCATTTTACGCATCAGTAGAGTGCAGAGAGAGGGGAAAGGATGCTCTGACCACTAATCTGGTCGTGGCAGATCCAACCCGCACGGAGAAGACCATCTGTCTTGCTGTATCGCCTGCGCTTAAGGCATATGGCATACCGGGCAGGGCGCGCCTTTTTGAGGTGGTACAGCGTGTGAAGGAGGTAAACAAGCTGCGTCTGTCGAAGCTTATGGCAGGTGAACAGCAAAAAAGAATTCAGGCAGAGGGCAATCCGGATGAAAGAAAAAAATATGTAACAGAAAATGATATAACAGAAAGCACAATGGCAGGCTTTGAGTATGCATCATATAATGCGAAGCTGCTTGACGCACATCCGGAGTATGAGCTTACATACATTGTTGCGCCTCCGCGTATGGCTTTATACATGGATTACAGTACACGCATATACAATATTTATCTTAAGTATATTGCTCCTGAGGATATCAGTGTTTACTCGATAGATGAGGTTTTTATGGATGTTACACACTATCTTCGTACTTATCATATGACGGCAAGGGAGCTTGCGTCTAAGATGATAGATGATGTCCTTAAGGATACCGGTATCACGGCAACCTGTGGTATTGGAACCAATCTGTATCTATGCAAGATAGCCATGGATATTATGGCAAAGCATGCTATGCCTGATGAGAGGGGAGTACGTATAGCAGAGCTCAACGAGAGCAGCTATAGACGAAAGCTGTGGGATCACCGGCCGATTACCGATTTCTGGAGAGTGGGGGCAGGCTATGCCAAAAAGCTTGAGGCAGCCGGCATGTATACCATGGGAGATGTGGCCAGGTGCTCACTCGGAGGACCGAATGATTTTTACAATGAGGAAAAGCTGTATAAGATGTTTGGCATCAATGCAGAGCTTCTTATAGACCATGCATGGGGATATGAGCCGGTCACGATAGCGGATATCAAGGCCTACAGACCGCAGACTAACAGCATCAGCTCAGGGCAGGTGCTGCAGGAGCCTTATGATTACGAGAAGACAAAGCTCATTGTGCGTGAGATGACGGACCTTCTTGTGCTTGATCTGGTAGACAAGAGGCTGGTTACAGACCAGATAGTGCTCACTATCGGATATGATATTGCGAATTTGTCTAATAAGGCGGATAGCTGTTCCGGCAATAATTATGACCACGTAGGAAACAATAAAGGCAGAGACAGCAATGGCAGTAAAAAAAGCACACACAGAGCTTATACAGGCGAGATTACAATAGACCGCTACGGCAGAAAGGTTCCAAAGCATGCTCATGGCACGGCTAACTTAGGACGTTTTACATCATCCACGCGCATCATCATGGATGCAGTTATGGAGCTTTATGACCGTATCATAGATCCTTCTCTTTTGACACGCAGGATTACTGTGGTGGCAAACAGGGTTTGTGATGAGAGTAAGGTGCAGGAAAGTGAGCAGTTTGAGCAGCTTGATTTATTTACGGATTATCAGGCAAAGGCTAAGGAAAAGAAGAAAGAGGATGAGGCGCTTTCCAAGGAGAGAAAGCTTCAGGAGGCTATGATTTCCGTTAAGAAGAAATATGGAAAGAATGCCATGCTAAAGGGTATGAATCTCGAGGAGGGTGCCACAACGATTTCGAGAAATAACCAGATTGGCGGACACAAGGCATAGCAGCAATTGCTGTGGTTCTTAATCGGATTTTTCTTAGTGGTTTAAAATAGTTACGAAAAAGTATATAAGGAGCATGGCATGGGAAAATATGATGATATTATAGATTTGCCGCATCACGTGTCAAAGGTACATCCGCAGATGTCTGTATGGGACCGCTCGGCACAGTTTGCACCTTTTGCAGCACTTACAGGTCATGAGGAGGCCATTGCAGAGACAGCAAGACTCACAAACGAGTGGCATGAGCCGGATGAGGACAAAAAAAGAGAGCTTGATGAGAAAATGAATGAGCTCATGATGCTTTATAGAAAGCATAATTTTAATTCAGGAAGTTTATATGACGAAACTGCTATAAATACCGGAGCTGAAATTTATTTTGAAGTGACATACTTTGTGCCGGATGAGCACAAGGAGGGTGGTAGCTATGAGCATGTGACAGGGTATCTTAAAAAGCTCGACAGTATAGGGCAGCGTATGATTATTGTGGATGATAATGGCATAGAGACGATAATAGATACCAAATGGATATATGATATTGTATAGAAAGCAGGAAAATTTAAAGATGGACAAGCAGATAGAAAGAACAGGGGATGACAATAAAAATAATATTGGTGTGTTATATGGCATCGGTGTGGGTCCGGGAGATCCCGAGCTTATGACGTTAAAGGCTATTAATAGAATAAAAGCATGTGACATCATCGCAATTCCTGCAGTTTCAAAAGAGGAATGCTATGCGTACAGCATAGTGCAGGCTGTTTTACCGGAGATAGAGAAAAAACAGATTATGTGCACTCCTTTTCCCATGATAAAGGACAAGGAAAAGCTGGCTATATCACACAATAAGATATACAGTGATATAGTCTGTGAGCTTTTAGCAGGAAAAAATGTGGCAATGCTTACAATAGGGGATCCGAGTGTGTATTCAACATATATGTATATCCATAAGCGAGTCATTCAGGCAGGTTTTACGGCAGTGATGATAAGCGGTGTGCCATCTTTTTGTGCGGCGGCAGCGCGGCTTGGGATTTCGCTCGGTGAGATGAGGGACGAGATACATATCATACCGGCCTCGTATGATGTGAGGGATACCATGGGGGATGGTGGTACCTGTGTGTATATGAAATCGGGTAGGAAGCTTGCAGAGCTGATAGAGGTGCTTCGTACAACTGATGGGAGCGATATAGAGACAGATGAAGAAGCTGATATGTGCTTATCAGACGTGAATTCTAAAGGCGGTATCAGAAAAAAGAAAATGACAGTGTATGGTGTGACCAACTGTGGCATGGAGTCGGAGCGTGTATACAGAGGGCTGGATGAGCTTACCGAAGCAAAAGGATATTTGACAATAGTCATAGTGAAATATAGCTAAAAATAGAGTTTACTTTTTGTGCATGATTGCTATAATAATATGTTGAACCGAGTGTTTACATATATTTGAATAAAGAAAAGAGCTGAAATATCACATGAGTATAGTGGATAAATTTGGAGCAAAAGTAGGCGAGACAGCAGAAAAAGATCCTGTCAAGGCAAGGAAGCTTTTGCTTGCAGGATATAGATTACAGGAAAAACGATTAGCATTATTTCCGGACAGAAAGCTTCCAATGTCAGGGCAGTATGTTGCCAAGGTTGTCATGAATAATATCATACAGGCACTTGCAAAGCCTGAAAATGCCGCGATGGTCAGTATTTTTGTACCGGGCGAGCTTTTGACAGCGGCAGGTCTCACACCATATTCGGTTGAGGCACTATCGTGCTTTATTGCAGGAACTAAATGTGAGCAGGCCTTTCTCAGACAGACCGAGAAGGAAGGCTTTCCGGAGACCATGTGCTCGTATCACAGGGTTTTTCTGGGCGCAGCCTTAAACGGCATAGTGCCGAAGCCAAAGTGCATGGTGTATACAAACCTGGCATGCGATGGCAATATGATGACATTTCCGTATCTCAAGGAGAGATATGAAATACCAAGCTTTTATATAGATGTTCCATATGAGAAGAATTATGACTCTGTTATGTATGTGGCAAAGCAGCTTAGGGAGCTTAAGAATTTTTTACAGGATGTCACCGGCAGAGAAATCACAGAGGAGTCTGTGAAAAATGCTGTGGACAAGAGCAAAATTGCATCAAACAATTATTACAGGCAGCTTCACCTTAGAAAAGGACATGATATTGCGTCGACTCTCACCAATGAGCTGTATGCACTTTTTATGTGTCATCTGCTTGCGGGTACTGATGAATCAGTCAGATATACACAGCTTCTGAGAGATGATGTGAGACGCGCACCGGCAGGAGATGGTTTTCATGTACTTTGGATGCATACCATGCCGTTTTTGCAGGATGCAGTGAAGGACGTTTTCAATTACAGTGACACAATCCATATCAGTGCGAGCGATTTTATTGCCGATGGCTTCAGAGGCATGGAGTCGGAAGACCCGTATGAGGCGCTTGCCGAGAAAATGGTTTACTGCATTTATAATGGCAGCGTGAACCAGAGAATAGAGGAGGCAAAGGAGCTTGCTGACACAGTAGGAGCAGACGGTGCAGTACTTTTTGCACACTGGGGCTGCAAGAATACAATCGGTGCATCAAGCCTTATAAAGCGTTCACTCGAGTGGGAAGGACTTCCAACTATGGTTTTAGACGGAGACGGCTGCAACCCGGCAAATGCCAGTGACGGACAAATTTCCACAAGGCTTCAGGCATTTGTGGAGATGCTTGGAGAGCAGGAACGTAATTAGAAATAATACACCGGTTATTGCGTCCGGTGTGTGGATATTTACTATAAATGAATTTCAGAAAGTGGAAAACAGATGATATATTATGTTTGTAAATATGCTCCGGTAGAGCTGTTTAAGGGCTTTGGGCAGGAATGTGCTGTGCTTGAGGAGATGCCGGAGAATTTCGATAAATCAGATAAGATAGCTCATGCGAATCTCTGTGGATTTGGAAAATCCGTGATACAGGCAGTGCTTGAGGGTAAGGTTGAGGAGCTTGTGCTTGTGAACTGTTGCGATTCAATGCGCAGAGTGTATGATATCATAGAGAATACAAAGAAATGCAAATTCCTGTATATGCTTGATCTGCCTCATGAGGATAACGAGTGTGAGAATATTAAATTTGCACAGTCAATCCTTCGTTTGAAGAAAGCATATGAGAGATATTCACACAGGACATTTGACAGGGAGCTTTTTATAAAGTCGTTTGCAAAACCTCAATCTGAGCACAAGCCATACATAGGTCTTATGGGCGTGCATGTGAGCAGTATTCTTGAGAAGACAATACGTGAAAATATGCAGATGGATGTGGAAAATATGACATGCACATCCGGCAGAAATCTCATTATTTTACAGAAGGATCTTAGAAATATGGATGATGAGACCCTCTTTTTAGCATATGCAGAGAGTCTGCTCGGACAGATGCCGTGTGCCAGAATGAACAATAATACAAGAAGAAACCAGCTCTTTTTAGACCCTAGCCTTAAGGGCATCATATATCACACGATAAAGTTTTGCGATTACTACGGCTTTGAGTATGCAAGCATAAAGAATAATGTAAAGGTGCCTCTCTTAAAGCTTGAGACGGATTTTACAAGCCAGAGTGCCGGGCAGCTTCTGACAAGAATACAGGCATTTGCAGAGACAATAGAGGGCTCAGATGACATGGACCCTACAAAAGGCATAAACGAGGAGGCAAGAAGAAGGATGGAATCAGGAGTCTACTATGTAGCCGGAATTGACAGCGGCTCAACAAGCACAGATGTGGTGATACTGGATCAGGACGGAAAAATCAAATCGACAATGATTATTCCGACAGGCGGCGGAGCTATGATGAGCGCCGAAAAGAGTCTGGAGAAGGCTGTCGAAAAGGCCGGTATATCAAAGGATGATATTGTAAGGATTGTAACAACAGGATATGGCCGTGCATATATCAACAGCGGCGATGACAGTATAACAGAGATTACCTGTCACGCAAAAGGCGCGCATTACCTCAATCCAAACGTGCGTACAGTTATTGACATAGGTGGACAGGATATAAAGGCAATCAGTATAGATGAAAATGGTGCTGTGAAGAATTTCCTGATGAATGATAAATGTGCGGCAGGAACCGGACGTTTTCTGGAGATGATGGCAAGGACACTAGGACTTTCGCTTGAGGAGATGAGCACCATGGGACTTGAGTGGAAGGAAAACATTGTGATTTCAAGCATGTGTACAGTTTTTGCAGAGTCTGAGGTGGTATCCTTAGTGGCTCAGAACAAGGCTGTCCCTGACATTATCCACGGACTCAACATGTCTGTAGCTTCAAAGGTAGGCGCACTAGCAGCAAGGCTTGGGCAGGATAATCCGGGTGAGTATATGATGACAGGCGGAGTGGCAAAGAACAAAGGTATAACAAATGCACTTGAAGAAAAGCTCGGCGCAAAGCTGTATATCTGCGATGAGGCACAGCTTTGCGGAGCGCTTGGTGCAGCACTTTTTGCATACGAGAAGTGCAGGGAGGCTTGATAGAGTCGCTATAGCAAACCACCGGTTGAACTGGTGGTTGCTGATTTTACTCCATGATTTTACCGTCAATACTTATTGTTACAACTTGCCATGGTATGAATTTTCCACTGTTTTGAAGAGCTTTTTTGGCCGCAATTTCCAGGCCACCACAGCAAGGGACTTCCATTCGGACAATAGTTACACTTTGAATGTTGTTATTTTGAATAATAGCAGTCAGCTTTTCACTATAATCCACCTGATCTAATTTAGGACAACCAATCAAAGTTACCTTGTTTCGAATAAAATCCTGATGAAAGGCGGCATAAGCGTAAGCAGTACAATCAGCTGCGATTAAAAGCTTTGAGCCGTTAAAATATGGTGCATTAACCGGAGCCAGTTTGATCTGTACCGGCCAGTTCTGAAGCTTTGATTCTGAATCAGCGGTTGAAGTGGCTTTTACAGGCTCAGATGTTTCAGTTCGTCTGATTTGCATGATTTTAGATCCAGGACATCCGGAGTGAGAGGGCATTGCCCGGTTTTTGGCAGCTATTTTTTTCTGTGCTTCTTTTACGGCTTCTTCATCATATTCAGGTGCTTCTCTTTCTTCAAAAGAAATGGCACCTGTTGGACATTCCGGGAGACAATCTCCTAGCCCGTCGCAGAAATGTTCTCTTACCAATTCTGCTTTTCCGTTAATGATATCAATGGCGCCTTCGTGGCAGGCAGATGCACAGGCACCACAGCCGTTACATTTTTCTTTATCAATCTTTATAATCTTTCTTATCATTTTTAACCTCCGTCAATAGTATTTAGGGTTTGTTTATGCTAGAATTATAGTATTATAAATACAACTAGTATGTTTGATTTCCAACAGGGAGGAACTATTTTGGAAAAATATTTACCTATTTTAAGAAACTGTCCATTTTGTAAAGGTCTTACTGATAACGAGATATTATCCATATTGCATTGTGTAAACGCAACAACAATTTCTAAAAAGCGAGATTCTTATATTTTCAGAGCAGGTGATATTACCGAAGTAATGGGGCTTGTGGTGTCCGGCTGCGTCCTTATTATTCAAGAAGACATCTGGGGACATCGAAATATTTTGTCAAAATGTCATGCAGGAGATTTTTTTGGTGAGCCGTATGCAGCAAGCCAGAGAGCTGTCTTAAATATCAGTGTGGTAGCAGATGAGGATTGTGAGATTATTCTATTAAATGTCAAAAGACTTCTGATTACCTGTCCAACTGCATGTGAGCATCATCAGAAGCTGATTCGTAATCTGGTCAGTGTCCTGGCAAATAAGATACTGATTCTGAACGATAAGATCACACATGTTGGGAAGCGAACGACGAGAGATAAACTATTATCATATCTGTCGGCAGAATCTATCAGACATTCGTCGTTATCTTTTGATATTCCTTTTGATAGGCAGCAGCTGGCAGATTATCTTTGTATTGATCGTGCAGCAATGTCTACAGAGATATCAAAGTTACAAAAAGAGGGCTTTATAAAAACAAATCGAAATCATTTTGAATTGCAATTGAGTATAATCAAAAAGAAGAACTATACAATTTAGGCAAGCTGTAGAAATGAAGCCAGGTGACTGCATCAATATTCCGGCAGAAGTGAAACACTGGCATGGCGCCGCACCGGATGAATGGTTTTCACATCTGGCAATAGAAGTGCCAGGCGAAAATAGTTCCAATGAATGGCTTGAACCGGTAAGTGATGAAGAATATAGAAAACTAAAATAGGAATCATTGGAATCTGTGGCTAGGGTGGAATGGCTCTTAATGCAGCTGCACTGGATACAAGAATAAAAGCAACCGTTGCATCTACCATGTATGCCAAACATTACTCCACATGTATGCCGACACACCTATTGCTCGAATATGGCGAAATCGGGAATGAATCCTAAGACACTACAGTACCTCATGTGGCATTCGGATATATCGGTCACAATGAATGTGTACACGCATATCGGATTCGATGATGCTGAGGAAGAATTGAAACGGATGGAAGAGTTTAGGAAGGCACAGGCGGAGGTTGAGCAGAAGAAAGAGAAATCGATGTCACAGAAAATGTTTAAGGTAATTTAATATGAAAGTGGGATGACGCTCTAGCATTAGGCTGGGCGTTTTTTCTGTGGAAAAGAAATGAAAATGACGATATAATATAAACAGACAAAATTTTGTGGAAAAGGTATGGTGATATATTGAATTCTATTAAGTCACAAATGGTAATTGATTATATTACAAAAGTTAATAAGGCGATTTCAAATTCAATGGTTGTTGTGGAAAAAGAAGATATCTTTGATTTATTAATTGAAATTGCAAATGTTTTTCAAAATGAAATACCAGAGATTCAATCTAGTATTTTGCTTAGAAATGGAACGGAGACACGAGATGCTAATACCGTAGTCGGCTTGTTAAAATTATATTTAGCCAATAATAATATTGAATATAAAGAAGATGATGAGGAAAATAGAGAGATAAAACGTTTTTGGGCATCATTGATTTTGTGGTTCGAGACAGAATTGATAAATCTGGATTTGTTAAAAGATAAATATTTGCGATGGGATAATTGGGATGGTGGAACATGGTATTTGGAATTAGATTATGATTATGAATTTAAGTTGTATAGAGGAATTGGCTACCCAGACTCATTAAAGAATAATATGGGCGATATGTCTGATATAAAAAATTTCATAGAAATTGCTTATAAATATTGGATAAAAAATGATGGTAAGTCGCATTATGATTTTACAGTTGAGATTAACGAGAGACTAAAAATATTTAAGCTTCCATATAGGCTTCAAAATGGTATCTTATTGAAGCAAGGATATAAGAGCACTTTTGGTATTGATAAAATATTGAATTATCGTATGTTTGAAAGAAAAATCAGATTTTCTGAAGATATGATTAATAGCAATGATCTTATGGAGAAAAAAAGTGCTTTGGATTTTTTGATCGATGCTTTACAGTACTTGATATCAACACAAGAAGGTAATAGAAATAGTCAATATTCTCAGTTAGCCTTATCTGTTAACAAAGACACGAATTCAAAAGTATATGCTGTGGTTAAAAATGAACTAAATGAGTTAATGAAACTATCAAATGAGTATTTTGATATTAGACATAATGATTATTTAAACGGTGCAAAACAGCAAAGAGAAGCATTGAATGACTCTCAATTTGTTGAATATTTGTATAATAGAGCATATGCATTATTATATTTGTTGCGGTTAAAACAATGTAATCAAGACGGTCAGGAGTGTGAGGTCATTTGTATATAATGAGTTTATAAAGTGCGAGGTTTGCGGATGTGTTACTAGAATAAGATTACAAGTCGGTTGGCTTGATGAACACCCAATTGCAGTAACCTGTGGGAAATGTGGCATATCATTAAAAGGAAAAGTAAAGATTGGACAAGAAATTCCAGAGCTTAAGTTTAAATTTGAAAATGCCGAAATTGTAAATGTTACTCCAACTACTTTGCCGGATTATGTAGTGGAATGTTCGGGAGAGTTTCCCACAATAAAGATGTGCGAAGGATGGGTGTTACAAGACAACTTTGTTACTCCATTTATTCGATATCAGCAGAAAATAACCGACTTTGATAATTATAAAGATTTTGGAAGAAGAGTGGCAACGCTTAAGCATACAATTAATATTTGGCCTCAATATAAGAGGGTATTGCAATTGTATAAGGGTGGAAACTGGGAGTATTTGATTCAAGAGATTAAGAAGATATTTCCTGAGGATTTTATTATGTGTAGAAATGAACTTGAAATTATACGTGCAGTTCGTATGATAGAAGTTCATGGATTCCTTTTATCACTTAAACCTGAAATTATAAGTTTACCTGAAATCGGTTCAAGCATTTTGAAATTAGAAAAAGAACAAATAAATTCTTTTATAGAATATCTTAATTCTCATGATGGATATGGATTAAATCAAATGCAAGAACAAATTAATGTTTTGCTGGGTGAGTTCATAGAAACGTTTCCTTATTTAGTTCCAGCTTTTTCATTACAGTTTTGTGAAGAAGAGAATATTGATTTTGAAACAGAAGGAACTACAACGAGTACCTACGACGATGTAAAACAGTTTTATTTAGATACATATGAAACCTTGGGCAATTTGCTTATTATTCCTGCGGCGATTGATAATATAAAAAACAGAGATGATGCCAATAATTTTATTAATAATGATGCTGGAATAGTTTCATTAGATAAATTCATAACTTCATCAAAAGCACATAGATTCCGTCTGTATAATACAAATGAAATTTATATGCGTACAATAGATGTGAGGTATAATCAAAAACTTAGAAATGCAATTGGACATAATGATGTTGAGTATGAAACCTCAACTCAAAAAATAATATATATCCCAGATCCTAGAAAGAGAGAGAAGAAATTATCGGAATACTTGCTTGAGTTTGAAATAGAGGCATTATCTATGTTTAAAACAGTTTTAGTTATTTCGGAATATCTTTATAGATTAAGGGAACTTGAACTTTTATCAAAGGGAGTGAAACCTTTGCCAGTTGAATTTCCAACAAAGGAAAGAAGAAGAAGAAAGGAAAAGATATACCAATGAAAAGTGTCCATGTGGGAGTGGATTAAAATATAAAAAATGTCACGGAAGAAGCAATAATCCTTAGTAGTAGTAAGTATTTTCCTTTTACTCTTGTCAATCAATCATGAACAATACCTCTACTTGTCATCTGGAACATATTCCATAATATCTTCAATCCGGTAGTCAAGTATCTGACATAGCCTGTTCAGAATAATGGTCTTTACCACCATATTTTGCCGGAGTCGCTGAAGCTGTGCTTTGTCAATGCCGTAATCTTTAATGAGCTGGTTCTGACTGATGTTCTTAGCCTAAGCGTTTGCCAAAGTGGATCATATTTAATCATACAGGCAACTCCTTTCCTACCTTGTATTTTAATGGCAGGGAACTAATAATAATATGGTGCGTGTAAGCTCCATAAAGTATGTAAATGGTAAAGACAATAATGGCTTATTTCTGGAGATTGAGGATATAGATGCAGGTAGTGTGGTTTTGAAACAGGAGGATGGTTAATTGTGAAAGAAATATACATTACAGACAGTGAAAGGGAAAAATGCAGAAAGGTTGCAGATGCTTTTGCAGAGCTGTATGAGGTTTAGAATATACTTGTCGTGGATGCGGGAAGATACGGTTTTGTTAAATTACAGTATTATAGACCGCCACAGGGGTTTGAAGATGCAATAACATTTACGGACAGCCGGAGCATGTTTGAGAACTTGTGGGAGGAATGGTTTGACACGCAGCTTTTTCTTCTGGCAAAAGGAACACCAATGGCAGGAATGGGATATCATGAGATATTCCGGTGTCTGCCAAAGAAGAAACAAGAGAAACTTATGAATAGAAAAGCCGGATTTGCAAAAACGGCAGGAATAGAATAATCAGGTAACAGCGTTAGGGCAGTTATGAGTGAAATACTTATAGCTGCTTTTTTTGTGCTTTTGGACACGATGTCCAGAAGCGGGAAGGAGAGATATATAGATGGAATTAATGAGAGATATTAACAGGGTAATGGAGCGTGAGATAGCGAAGGGGAGTTGCCCTTTGAAACTGGATCATATTGAAGTTGGAGATTATTCGTATCAGGAGATAACATCAAAAGAGAAATTGCCGGAGGTGTTATCGTATTTGTTGCGGATAAGTGATTTCAAGCAGTACGCCGGAAAGATTATCCTAAATAATGTTTATATGGACCTTCGAGGGAAAAAGCCTATATTCAAGCGAACTAGGACAGCAATAGAAAGAAATAATATATTTGCAACAATCAAAAGGTGTGCAAAAAAGCTAAAGCCGGAGTATAATGGAGATGTATATCTGGAAACAGTCAGCTGTTATTTAGATATACCGCAAGAAAATCTGGAAAAGTACCGATATACATATCAAGGGAACGAAACATATGCCTTCTTGATGTCGGATAAGTATATCATGGCATTGTGTACACATTGTCTGGTGGCGAGAAAAGAAGCTGCTATACAAGGAGGTCAGGTTGATGGTTTTACAGAAAAAGAGTATGGAATGGTAGGAATGGAGAATGTAAGGGATGTTTTGTTTCGGTGTTTGCTTTTTGATAATGTAAAGCTTCGATATGAAATGATATATGCAGAGTTATATACAATTTTTGTTGAGTGAGAAATTATGAGGAGGTTTTTAAAATGGAAAATGAAAAGAAGCAAGTCAAATATGGAGATTATGTATTAATGTCTTGTGATGAGGAAGATAAAAACTGCATGCCACACGATTTTATTAAAGACATGAGTGTAACATTTATGGAATATTTTGAGTATATGTTGAATGATGGATTTAATGATATTGAAAAGCATATTATGGAAAGCTTACAGTTGAAAAACTGGTGTAATTACAATGATGATGACATTATAGACAGTATATTAGCAAAAACGGATATGGAGAGAAAAAGGAAGAAACAGAAAAAAGATTATTATATTGCGAACGGAAAATGTGCATTAGATATGTTGAAATTTATTTTTACAAAAGAATTATATGATGTCTTAAAGCAAGCTCCGGGATTGGTTAAACATAATTATTATCACATATTAAAATACTTTTTGATAGATATTGACCAGCTTATCAATGAATATGAAAATAATATAAATCATAATTATAAATATCATGCAGATCCGCATAGACCAATACATACAATGTCATTGCATAATGTGTTACGGCAATCAGCATATGGGAGAAATTCTTTTCATTCATTTACAGATATTGAAATAGATGCCTCAATTGCTATAATACGACAAATGGTAGAGTTAAGAATACGGAGAGCATTTTCAGCTTTAGCTTTAGTAGATAAGGATGGGAATATTTATCCTTTAGATATGTCTAGTATTTTTGATATCCTAAAAAGACATGATGATATAGTTTTTCCGGGAAAGCTGACAAGTATAGAAAGAATATATAAATGGAGTAATTTGTATATTCATTCAGGAAGAGGTGACTATGCTTGGATAACGTATTTCTTAGAAAAATATTTAAGAAATTTAAGTTTTGGAACGCAAAAGGAAGATGGTTCATGGTCATATAATAATGGTATAAGCTTATCAAAAGAAACCTATAAAATGATTGAACATGAAATAGAGTCTTTAAATTCAAAGTATACTGTATTAAAATGCAAGCCAGAATGCGAAATAAAATAGCCATATATATGGTATCAGGGCAGTTATAAATCATGAGATTTGTATCTATAATAGGGAGGTAATCGTAATGGGATTACAAGCAACAAATGCAGGAATTGATTTTCAACAAAGAGTATCTGCATACATGATGATATTAATGGAATTTGATATGGATATTTCACTTGCTTTACAGTTAGATAGAAATGATAAAATAGAAGGATTGAATTTCGAGGCTTGTGAAAGCATAGATGATTTGATAATAACATTGAGTTCTGGAAAAAAAGTATATTTTCAAATGAAGAGAACTATATCTTTAAGTGATAGTAATGATTCGGAGTTTTATGGTGTTTGTGAGCAGTTTGTAAAGCAGTATTTGAAACAGGATGAAAATGATGTAGCGTACATATTGGCTACAAGAACGGAATCATCAAAGTTAATTACAATAAAATTGAAAAGGATTTTAGAAGGTATACGTTTAGCTAACAATTTGCAGGTTATTGCAGAATTGAATTGTGAGGAAAAGAAGGTATTTGATAAACTATGTAATAATATTAAGACCATATATAAGAATATAAAAAAGTCAGATATTTTAGATGAGGATTTGCTAAATATAATTTTACGTATATATATTGAAATATTTGACATTGAAAGTGGTGAAGAATATGAGAAGACAGTCAAACTAATTCTGTTTAATCTAATTGATGTTGATATAGAATTATTTTGGCGGACATTGATATCAAAAGCAGTTGAATATGGTGCAAATAGAAGATGTTTATCAAGAGAAAAACTGAAAGAACAATGCAAGACATATGTTGAAGAAAGTAAAAGGACAAAGTCTGAATTTGTAGAACCGTTTTTTAATATGACTTGGAAACAGGGAACTCGTGATATTGAGGTACAAATAGATTATGTTATTGCTGTTCCAACACAGGATACAAAAGAAGCAATGGGAATTGATAATAAAACTGTTTTTGTGTTTGAATTATATCGTTTTGATGAAAGTAAGAAAAAGGAATCACTTAAATATATATCACCTGATAGAATGAAATGGAAGAATGGATATGAATTTGAAGTATGGTTCCGATGTGCTACTCAAGAACGATGCCATAATTATATTGAACATGAGCTTCCTAATAAAATAGATGATTCTTATAAAGTCGTTGTATGGCCGATAAAAAAGCATTTTGACTATACAGACGTTGAATTGTTACATAAAGATATCTTATTAAAATCTCTTGAAAAGCAGAAAGCGTGTATATGTGCTAATTGTGGAAAAGCTATTTTTGATAATAAAGCCTATTTGATAGAAATAGATAATGAAGAATATTCTGATTCTGTTGGAATGGTACATGATAATTGTATTAGACCGGTTGACAGAATGATTGGCGAAATAATAATGCCTAAAATAGAAGATTATTCATATCTTAAGAATTTTGATATTGCTAGTTGGGCGAAATTGGTAAAAAAAGGAAAGCAAGCTTGGAGCAATCTCGAAGAAATGGCAGCGCAGTGTCCAAATATGACAATTAACACAGATGAGGTATTTCATGATGGAAATTACTGTTTATATCATATTTTGGAGAATGGAGATAGAAAATATACTACTAATAGAGGTGTGATTGATCGAATTAGCAAGCGAGAAGCTGAACAGCTTCAACAGATGTTTACAACTAGAATCAAAGAGGCGAAAGAAGAAGGAGATCCGTTTGGATACAGTAGTAAATCTTTTATCTATGGAAGGTACTCACAAATAATTGAACAAGTTGGAGATAAAGAGGAATTTATTGAATGCGTCGACACTAAAGTGAGCTTATATAATGAGTTTGTCGCAAGAATATATAATGATTGTGAAACTTATTACGCCCCAATAATATATTTATCTGTTGATGGAGAACCCTTTGTTTTACCGAACGGCATTTTTCCGATGTTAACTAATCCGTTTGAATTGCCAAAATACATAAAAAATTGGGAAAAAATGGGATTTTCAATGCCTGAGTATGAAGTATGTATCATTAAAGATGATAATGAGTTTATTCTAAAGATGATTAGTTTGATTACAAATCAGATATTGCCGGTTGTTGATGGTATGTTTGGATCTGATGGAAGAATGCTTAGAGGAATTCATATGCATTTAATGTGGGAAATACAGGAAGAATATTCTAGGACAAGTGAAAATGTGACAACAAGTGAAGAGATCACAGCTTCTGATTTGTGACATTAAAGTGAATTGTTATAATACAACAGCGTCAGGGCAGTTATAAGTCGAGAGATTTGTAGCTGCCCTTTTTTATTGCTTTTGGACACGATGTCCAGAAGCGGAAAGGAGAGTTATGAGGTATTTATTACATCGGCTGTATGTTCCACATTAGCGGAGCATACGCACAGGAGGATGCAGATCGGAGGTGCTTATGCAAGAGGAATGACTGTGTTCTGGATGGTCTGACAATTCGGACAGAGGAAAGCAATATTGCCCCTATCATATATCTCAATCCGTATTTTGAACAGATACAGGATGGCACTGAGATGGATGATGTGCTTGGGCAGATTGCAGCTATATATCAGGCGCATTATATTGACCATGATATGGATATATCTGCCGTTACTGATTTTGACAATGTTAAAGACAAGATTGTGTGCAAGCTCATCAATGAGGAAGCCAACAGACAGTTTCTTGAGGATAAACCATACACCAAGGTGGAAGATCTGGCAGTTGTATATCAGATTTTAATGGACAAGGATGCGGAGGTGGCTGCAACTGTAACAATCACAGATAATCTGATGGAAGGGTATGGAATTCCCCTTGAGGATTTGCATGATCAGGCGATTCAGAATATGGATGTTTTGCAGCCATACAGTTTTAAGGGAATGAGTGAGACGATTATCGAAATGATGGCTGGAGATATTGCAAGGGATAATGGCATGGACATATCAGAGGCAAAGAAAGTTGCGTCCCAGATGATACCGGATGTTCCGAATACCATGTTTGTTCTGACAAATGATACAAAGGTAAATGGAGCTGCAGCTATTTTAAATGATGATACAAGACAGGAAATTGCAGATAAAGTTGGAGATTTCTATGTATTGCCTTCATCTATACATGAAACGCTGATTATACCGAAAGATGCCGGAATGGAGTTAAAAGACCTTGAACAGATGGTGCAGCAAGTGAACCAGACACAGGTGGCTCATCAGGAACGTCTTTCGGATCATGTGTATGAATATGATGCAAAGGAATATGAGCTGTTCCGCAGTGACCGTGCAGAAGAACGTGCCAAGCAGAAAGCCGAAAAACGTGACGGGAAGAAAGAACGCCCTTCTCTGAAAGAGAGACTTGCAGAAAAGAAAAATGATGTCGTTAAGATGGATGCTGACAGGAATCATCTGGCGCCAGATAAGAAGAAGGAAGCGGTAATTTAGCTGCTTCATACATAACAACAGGAAAGCAGCCATTTAGGCTGCTTTTCTGCTATTAGGACAAAATGAATCGAAAGTATATATGTTAGGAAATGTATAGATATCGGACAAATGAATACCGATATTAATGGTAATATTTGGAACAATATGATAAAATAAAAGTATATTTTTGAACGGATGATGTGAATGAAAAACAGAGAAGTTATGTATTGGCGAGACAATACAACGTATTTTTACATAGATCAACCAATTGTAATTATCAAAACTTTTTGGCAAATTCATATGGCTAAAGTTCGTTATATAGAAACGCAAAAAGAAGTTATAATTGATATTGGTGTAATTAGGGAGGAACCTTCCAAAGATTTATCTATATCTATGAATTGGTTGAGGAGGAATACCGAATGATTTTAGACTTTTTTGAAGGAAAATTAGATGGTGATTCGTGGGAAGATATTTGTCAATCATGTTATCGCATGATGTATAGAGATGTACATTATACTGAAATTCCTGCAGTCCAAGGTGGGGATGGAGGAATTGAAGGGTTTACCCAAAATGGAATAGTGAATCAATGTTATTGTGCGGAAAGAGAATATTCTGAAAATGAACTATATGAGCATCAGAGAGATAAAATGACACATGATATAAATAAATTGCTTTCACCAGAGTATAAAAAACGACTTCTTAAACTTGGAGTTCCTGTAATCCGAGAATGGCATTTTGTTGTTCCGTTTTATAAAGATTCCAGAATTATTGAACATGCAGAAGCTAAAAGAAAAGAAGTTTTGAAGCATAAGGAAGAAAATCCAAAGCAGTATGACTATATAGATTCTAATTTTATTATAGTAATAAGACAAGCTGAAGATTTTGCGGTGGAGATTACAAGAATAATTCGAAAATCTTTAACGGATACAAAACTTAATCTTGCTGTTCGGGCAGTAGAGAAACCTGATTGGGAACATTGTGATTCAGAAAAAGTTGCGAATATATCAAGAAAAGTAAAAGCCGTAATGGGAGATGTAGATGATGATGACGAGGATTTAAACGATATAGTTGATGTTTATGTTGAGGCTTATATTAAAGGAATGGAAATAATGCGTATGCTTAGAGTGTCGTTTACAGAAATATACGAAGATGTATATGGGCTTGAACAATCATATAAAAAGCAGGTCAAGGTTCAGACAAGGCTTAATACTGATAGAAGTATGAATATAAAAGTATTTAATGATATTTTACAAGATTTTGAAAAACAGCTCAAAGATGCATGCAAATATTTTACACCAGAATCTATTATCGAATTAAAGACAGATATAATAAGTATGTGGCTTGCAGATTGTTCAATGCAATTTAGAAAGTAGGGATATTTTTGAATAAAATTCTTTTGACAGATGAAATAATTTTTGATTCTAAACCAGATGCAGTACCATATAATTATCGAATTAGTTATAAAGTGGCGCAACTATGCTTGATTATCTCGAAATGTTGTAGTGGAAGAAGTGGCTGCTCATTAGTAAAAATACATATTTTTTCTAGTGCATTAAATACAAAGGAGTATATGAAAATATTAGAGGATTATATATTTGAAAAAATCCCCTATATGTTAGTAAGATTTGATCCGTCAGTAAATCGGGCAGTAAAATATGCAATTGCTGATAAGCTATTAATACAATTAAAAAATGGCACATTTCGTCTTTCTAATAAAGGAAAACAATTTGTATTAGACATTGAAAAAGACAATAGCTTATTGAGCAATGAAAAGCAGTATTTAGATAAATATAGTAAAAGACTTACAAATGACAAAATTGATGTTTTAATGTCAGCATGGAGGTATAAGAATGCTTAAAATTAATAGACTTCAAATAAAAATTATTACTGATCAAGGCAATTATGGTTTTGATGAGCAATTCTATGAAGGATTAAATTTTTTGGCAAGTGATGATAATACCTGCGGAAAAAGTTCAATAATCGAAGCCATATATTATGGTCTTGGATTTGAAGAAATAATAGGCGGAAAGGGGGAAAAGGTACTTACTTCTGCATATAAAACATTTATTGAGGATAATGATCAAAAACTGAGTGTTGTAGAATCAAAAATATATTTAGAAATATCAAATGGCTTGGAAGTTGTAACGTTATATAGGACAGCAAAGGATTTAAAAAGAGACTCAAAGCTAGTGACAGTATATTATTCATCTTTGGATAAGATCAATGACGATAATATACTGATAGAAGATATGTATGTTCATATGAAAAACTCGGCAACAAATATAAAAGGGTTTCATGCATTCCTGGAAAAGTTTCTACATCTTGAATTACCACTTGTTCCTGCAACGGATGGAAATCAGCGCAAATTATACATGCAATTGATTTTTTCATGTATGTTTATAGAACAGAAGCATGGATGGGGAGATATCTTTTCTGGTATACCGGTTCTTGGGATTAAAGATTCAAAAAAACGGGTAATTGAATATGTCCTTAATTTGGATACAATTGATACGGAAAAGAAAAAGGAAGAACTTAAATTTGAGGAAGCAAGAATTAGAAACGAGTGGACAGTAGAGATAAAGGAATTACAAAATGCAGTTAATCGAGAAACATGTTCGGTATCGGGAGTTCCATTGGAACCATGTGAGTTTACACAAATTACTGCTGAGGGTATACATATATTCAAAGAAAAAAAGCGTTTAGATATTTTTATTCAAGAACTAAAAGATGAATGTAAAAAATTAGAATCAATAAAACCTCGAATAATCGATAATTTTGATGAATTGCAAAATGAACTTGAAGAAACAGAAAAAGATATAGAGCAGTTTGAAGAAGAAGTTTATAGTCTAAGAAGCCAAATCTCTAAAGAAAATGCAGCAATTTTAGTCTTGAATGATAATTTGGAAATTATAGAGACAGATTTACAAAATAATAAAGATGCTGCTAAGTTGAGACAACTTGGTTCAGAAATAGGATGCAAATCATTTGAAAATATTTGTCCTGTTTGTAACCAACCAATAGCAGATTCACTATTGCCAGTGATAGAAGAAACTGAAATTATGAGTATAGATGAAAATATTCGTCATTTAGAAGCTCAGAAAGTAATGCTTTCATATGCGAGAGAAAGTCATTATGGAAATAAAAAAGCTATCGATGAAAGGCTGCAATTATTGCAAGGTAAGATATTTTCATTAAGACGATTAGCCATGGCATTAAGAAATGATATCTATTCAATTAATGATAATATGTCAGAATCTATTGTTTATAAAAAAATTGATTTGCTAAATAAAATTGAAAAACTAGAAGTTTTGCAGAAATTTGTGGATAAAAAAGTAGATAACTTATTAACATTAGGTAAAGATTGGAAAAAAATGCTGGATGGTAAGAAAAAAGTTCCGAGTAAAAAATTTTCGGCATCTGATTATGATAAGATGGAGAAACTTAAGATTCACTTTATTGAAAACTTGCGTAAGTACGGATATAAAAGTGTTGCTAATATGGATGCAATACAAATATCAGAAGAAAGTTATTTACCAGTAATAGAAGAATTTGATATGAAGTTTGATTCGTCAGCAAGTGACAATATTAGGGCAATATGGGCTTATACAATAGCATTGATGCAAACATCAATGGAGAAGAAAGGAAATCATCCAGGAGTAATAATATTTGATGAACCGAATCAGCATAGTATTATTCCAGAAGATATGGAGGAGTTTTTTAAAAGTTTACTTAATTTGGGAAATACCACACAAACTATTGTTGGTATAACTGTTAAAGATACAGATACAAAATCGGAAATAGAAAAATTACCAGCAGAATTGTATCACATAATACATATAGCAAATAAGGCTTTTCAAAGGGTAAATTAATTTCTGCTTTGAGACTATTTAAAATAAGAGGAGGCAATTGAGAATGGTTTATCTTAATTGCCTTTTCTCTATATTATTTTAGTATATGAAAGATTATGGTGGGGAAAATATGAATAAAATATTTCAGACAAAAGATAATTATATTTTTCAAAGATATTGTAAAAATAGAATACATAAACAATCTATTTTTCATGTGAATATTTATCCCGGAATAATTGCAGAATTTGGTGAGCCTAAAAGTAAACTTGGTAGTAAAAAGTATCAGTTAACTCAGTTATTATTTTCAAAAAAGAAATATTCTGAAGTTTTGGCTAAAGATTTTGTAATAAATTTTCATGTAAAATATGTTTCTAATAAAATGAAAGGTAAAAAACTAGCTCCAATATATAAAGTGATTGGTAATCAAAACCATTTAATACATGGGGGATATATTCTTATTTGCAAAAATACATCACAAGAAAGAGCGACTTTTATAAATCAAAATAGTTATGATTATTGGAAACAACATTTTTATGATGAATCTGTATTGTGCTCAGACAAAGAGACAATTAATGCGGCAATACCATTATTAATTGATAGAATTAAGAACTCTGATCAAATCTTAAAAGATATGCCTACAACAGATCATAGAATATTTGAAGAACTCATTGCAGAGGTTTTTAATGGGTTTGGATATACAATTGAATTGACTAAAAAGACAAGAGATGGTGGTAAAGATATTGTGGCGTTGAAAAAGAAAAGTGGGAAAGAAGAAAAAATATTAATTGAATGCAAACACTGGAAGGATACCGTTGATGTAAAAGAAATTAGAAGCCTTGTGGGAGTTGCAGTAGGTGAAGAAGAATTACCTACGGGTGTTATATTAGCAACAACAAGTCGATTTTCTACAGAGGCAAAAAATTATGTGCTAAATAATACAATAAAAATTGATTTGGAGAGAAAGGATTATGATGATATTTTGGAATGGATACATGAGTATGATGCAATACAATTTTCAAAACAGGATATAAATACATATTTTAAAAGTCTGTGTAAAGTTACAAATTAGATAGTTAGAGTAAAACTTAATTGTTTTTACTTATTTATAGAGGAGTGTGCAGAAAGGAGGCAGGAGTATATTGCACAAATTGAAACGAACTAGATCAGTAATATAACAACAAAAAAGTAAATAGATTTATATATTATCAGAAGGCAGTCCATAGCGGGCTGCCTTTTGTCGTGCAAAAAAATGAAAATATGGAGGTTTATTATGGCAGACGAAAGAACAGAAAAACAAAAGGTACAGGAAATCACAGACAAGCTGGAGGAAGGATTAAAGGAAGTTTTTGAGAGTGAAAAGTACAAGACTTATCTTTCCGCCATGTCAAAATTTCATAATTATAGCTTTAACAACACTTTACTTATCGCCATGCAAAAGCCGGAACCAACACTTGTAGCCTGGAACTCTAATTTTGTCATTCCGCTAAAGCACATAATTTTTACAGCACCGTTCATAGCAGACGGAATTGTGCTTATGTTTTTTGGGGCTGATAAGTCCAGAGTTGATTTTATCTAAAATGCAGGCAGAAGCCTGTGAATGTACCTTGACAATTTCATATACAAATGCGTACAGGACGTGTGGAATATGTGGAGCCACTATGCGGACACGCCAAGAGATACCTGCTTTCTATTTTATAATAGAAGGTTCATGCGAAGGAATACAGAAATTTGGTATTGAAGTAAAGGTAAGTAGCGGAGAATGTCTGGCAAAATGTGTAGCAGTTACACGGGGCAAAGATACATGTTTTTGATAATGATACTTCCGGAGAAATCCGGTCAATTTGAATGACGGTGAGATACCGATGTGGGCAGAGTAATGACCTGTCACCTGTATGGATTTTTTGTTATCTGCTGATGAGAGATAGGAGCTGAGTTTCTATTTGTCATGCGCAGATAATGTGCTGCCTATTTTGAAGATATGGAGGTGTTCATAATAGATAACATAGAAGCAAAAATGAAGGGAAAGATGGTTCCGATTTGAAAAAAATATATGTTAACGGTCGATGAGGCTGTTCAATATTTTGGAATTGGTGAAAAGAAGATAAGGATGCTGATTTCTGAAAATACTGATACTGATTATTGTTTTACGGTGCAGGTTGGGAATAAATCGTTGATTAATCGGCATAAATTTGAAGAATTTATTAATCAAACCACATCCTTGTAGAAATGAAAAACACCAAACTGTGCGAGAGTAAATTCCATCACCCCATTGGGCGGTGGAATTTAGAAATTCATTTTAGGACTCTGTATCAATTTTCTTTACAGATAAACTTTGTTCATAGATTTATGGTATAAT
>OIYY01000082.1_pt1 | contig 68403 bp, 51 predicted proteins | sample 1588341 | NCBI WGS metagenome assembly OIYY01 (sample SAMN03283287) | human gut metagenome | biome: human-associated habitat; material: feces | host: Homo sapiens | place: Peru | collected 2012
AAGAGCCGTGACAGCAGATACGGCGGTGGCAATGACGAGCGTGAGCAGACATTAAACCAGCTCCTTGCCGAGATGGATGGCTTTGATACATCAAAGGGATTACTTATATTAGCAGCAACTAACCGCCCAGAGGTGCTCGATAAGGCGCTTCTCCGTCCGGGACGTTTTGACCGAAGAATCATAGTTGACAAGCCTGACTTAAAGGGACGTCTGGAGACCTTAAAGGTACACTCAAAGGATGTCAAGATGGATGAGTCGGTAGACCTTGATGCACTGGCGCTTGCCACAGCAGGACTTGTGGGCTCAGACCTTGCAAATATGATTAATGAGGCTGCCATCAACGCAGTCAAAAACGGCAGACAGCTTGTAAACCAGGCTGACCTCTTTGAGGCCTTTGAGCTTGTAGCGGTCGGCGGCAAGGAGAAGAAGGACCGTGTCATGAGCGATAAAGAGAGAAAAATCGTCTCATATCATGAGGTAGGACACGCACTTGTATCAGCCCTGCAGAAAAATACAGAGCCTGTACAGAAAATCACAATCGTACCACGTACCATGGGAGCACTCGGATATACACTCCAGACACCTGAGGAGGAGAAATACCTTGAGACAAAGGACGAGCTTCTTGCCAAAATCACAACATATATGGCAGGACGTGCCGCAGAGGTGCTGGTATTTAACTCAGTCACAAGCGGAGCCGCAAATGATATAGAAAATGCCACAAAGATAGCCCGTGCCATGGTAACCATGTACGGAATGTCAGATAAATTCGGCATGATGTGCCTTGCAACAGTACAAAACCAGTACTTAGAGGGCGGAGCAGGATTAATCTGTGGAGAGAATACAGCATCACAGATAGATGATGAGGTGCTCTCAATCATCAACAGCAGCTACGCAGAGGCCATGAAGCTCCTCGATGAAAATAGAGAAATCCTCGATAGTATATCAGATTATCTCTACGAGAAGGAAACAATCACAGGCAAGGAATTCATGAAGATGTTCCGCGATATGAAGGGACTCCCGGATCCGGACGAGGAGAAGAATGACGAAGAGAACAAAGAGCAGGAGGCCGCACAGAATGATGATGCACAGAAAGATGTGACATCGGCAGCAGATCCACTCCTCCGTAATGCAACAGACCAGCCTGCAGATACAAATGAATCTTCCGGATATACAGCGCCGAATAATTAGTACCTTATAGGGCAATTTTCGAACATAACGAGCAACCAAGCAATTTTCGCGCAGCGAAAGAGCGTAAAAAAGAGTGCAGTAGAAAAGAGTTTCGCACACATAAACTGAAAAAGCCGGAGGGTACATAGTGTGTTCAGAAGGAAAATATGAACTGCCGCGGGCTTCCGGGCAAGAAAAGGAACGAAAAAGCCTTGCAAACAAAGAAAACCAAACGGAGAGAAACCCCGCGGCTGACTTCATATTTTCCTGAGGAATACACTGTGTGCCATGCCGGCAACCACACAACCTAAAAGTGCGAAACTCCACCACAACCAACCCAAAAGAGCGAATATGGAAAAAACATTTGATATCAAAGAAGAATTAAAAAAACTCCCGGATGCCCCGGGAGTTTATATTATGCATGACAAGGATGATGTAATCATATATATCGGCAAAGCCAAAAGCCTGACGAAGCGAGTACATCAGTACTTTCAGGCGAGCCACAATGAGGGCATCAAGAAAAAACAGATGGTAGAGCATATAGATCATTTTGAGTATATAGTCACCGACTCTGAGCTTGAGGCCCTTGTTTTGGAGTGCAACCTGATAAAGGAGCACACACCAAAGTACAACACCATGCTTCGCGATGACAAGACATATCCGTACATCAAGGTGACACTGGGTGAGGACTATCCGAGGGTTTTGTTTTCGCGTCAGATGAAAAAGGACAAGTCACGTTATTTTGGCCCGTATACGAGTGCCTCAGCGGTGAAAAGCTCGATAGATCTGATAAACAAAATCTATAAGCTTCGCACCTGCAACCGCAGGCTGCCGCGTGATATAGGCGCAGACCGGCCGTGCCTCAACTATCATATACACCAGTGCAGTGCGCCATGCCAGGGCTATGTGACGAAGGAAGAGTATGCCATAGCGGTAAAGGGTGCGATAGATTTCCTAAACGGTGACTATGAGCAGACAATAAAGGCTCTTAGCGATAAAATGCTAAAGGCCTCAGAAAGCATGGAGTTTGAGAAGGCGGCCGAGTACAGGGATCTGATAAACAGTGTGAAGCAGGTGGCGCAGAAGCAGAAGATAACAAATGCCGACGGAGAGGATAAGGATATCATAGCGCTTGCAAATGACGATACGGATGCAGTGGTGCAGGTATTCTTCATAAGAAACGGAAAGCTGATAGGCAGAGACCATTTCCATGTGAGGGTCGGAAGCGAGGAGGCGGCGGATGATGTGCTGAACAACTTTGTGAAGCAGTTTTATTCCGGAACACCGTTTATACCGCGCGAGGTCATGCTGCAGAGCGAGATAGAGGATATGGACGTTTTGGAGCAGTGGCTTAGCGAAAAGCGTGGCAGGCGTGTAAATATAAAGGTGCCGCAGAAGGGCATGAAGGAAAAGCTTGTCGAGCTTGCCTACAAGAACGCACTCTTAGTGCTCAGCCAGGATAAGGAGCGCATAAAGAGAGAAGAGGGGCGCACAATAGGAGCTGTAAAGGAAATAGAGGGACTTTTGGGCTTACACGGCTTAAATCGTATGGAGGCCTACGATATTTCTAATATCAACGGCTTTGAGACTGTCGGTTCCATGATAGTGTATGAGAAGGGCAAGCCTAAAAAGAGCGATTACAGAAAGTTTAAGCTTCGTACAGTTACGGGACCTGATGATTATGCGTCAATGCACGAGGTGCTCACACGCCGCTTTACACATGGCATGGAAGAGCAGAGGCAGCTTGAAAAAGACGGTTCGCCACAGGAAATAGGCAGCTTCAACCGTTTTCCGGATATCATAATGATGGATGGTGGAAGAGGTCAGGTGAATATATGTCTTCAGGTGCTTTCTGAGCTGGGGCTTCACATACCTGTGTGCGGCATGGTGAAGGATGATTTTCACCGCACAAGAGGTCTTTACTACAACAATGTGGAGATACCTATCGACCGTCACGGAGAGGGCTTCAAGCTCATCACGAGAATACAGGATGAGGCACACCGCTTTGCAATAGAATTTCACAGGTCGCTGCGCTCAAAGAGCCAGGTACATTCGCTGCTTGATGATATTGAAGGCATAGGACCGGCGCGCAGAAAGGCGCTCATGCGCCGCTACCAGTCGCTGGAGAAGATAAAGGAAGCAGATGTCGAAGACCTTATGCAGACAGAAACCATGAACGAGAAAGCAGCACAGGCAGTGTATGCATTTTTCCGCTCTGCCACGTAGATTTTGAAGCTAATCTGTGGTATACTAAAAAACAAATATATATCAAGGGGGACCGCGAATGGATGCATTACACTCAGTATCAGTTGCAAAGGTAGCAGAATTGCTCGATCTCAACAATCTCACAAAAGAGATGAACCTAAAGGAGAGGGCGATAGAGTGCTCGGACGTCAACAGACCGGCGCTTCAGCTCTCAGGATATTTTGATCATTTTGAGGAGAGACGAATACAGATTATCGGAAATGTAGAGTATACTTATATAGAGAAGATGAGCGACAGCGAGAAAAAAGAGCGCTATAGCCGCTTCATGGAGTTTGATATACCATGTATCATCTTCTGCAGGGATTTACAGCCGGATGAGATATTTATGGAAGAGGCCAGGGAGCACAGCATACCGGTGCTGTCAACAGGTCGTTCCACCTCAAGCTTTATGGCTGAGCTCATCTATTGTCTTGGTGAACAGCTCGCACCATGCATCACAGTGCACGGCGTGCTGGTAGATGTATACGGCGAGGGAGTAATGATCACAGGCGAGAGCGGTATCGGAAAGAGTGAGGCCGCACTCGAGCTCATCAGACGAGGCCATCGTCTTGTGACGGATGATGTGGTAGAAATCAGAAAAATCAACGAGCATACGCTCATGGGCACTTCGCCTGAGATTACCAGACACTTTATAGAGCTTCGAGGCATCGGAATCATCGATGTCAAGACACTTTACGGAGTAGAGTGTGTAAAGGAAAAACAGCAGATAGACCTCGTAATCAAGCTCGAGGACTGGAAGAAGGAGGCAGAGTACGACAGACTCGGCCTCGAGGAAGAATATGCCGAGTATCTCGGCAACAAGGTAGTGTGTCATTCACTGCCAATCAGACCGGGACGTAATCTGGCGGTCATCGTAGAGACAGCAGCAGTCAATCACAGACAAAAGAAGATGGGCTACAATGCGGCTCAGGAGCTGTATCGCCGCGTCCAGGCAAATATTACAAAAAATTCGGAGGTATAATAAATCATGGCAATAGAAAAGAAAAACGCCTGGGAGAAATATCCCCAGGGACCTGAAAGAGAAAAATTATTTGCATTTGCAGAGGATTACAGAAGGTTCATATCCGGCTGCAAGACAGAGCGCGAGTGCACGGCAGCAGTTTATGCTGACGCCACAGGACACGGCTTTGTGGACCTTGATGAGCTCATCGAGACAGGAAAGAGCGTAAAGGCAGGAGATAAAATCATAGCAAACAATATGGGAAAGGGACTGGCGCTGTTTATCGTTGGCAGTAAGCCTCTTGAGAAGGGTATGAATATCCTTGGAGCCCATATTGATTCACCTAGAATGGACTTAAAGCAGGTGCCTTTATACGAGGACACAGACATGGCACTTTTAGACACACATTATTATGGCGGCATCAAGAAATATCAGTGGGTTACACTGCCGCTTTCACTTCACGGAGTCATCTGCAAAAAGGATGGCAGCACAGTGACAGTCAATATCGGAGACAAGCCAAATGATCCTGTAGTGGGTGTGAGCGATCTGCTTATTCATCTGTCAGGCGAGCAGATGGGCAAGAAGGCTTCAGAGGTCATAAAGGGCGAGAGCCTTGATGTGCTCATTGGAAGCATACCGGGACCAGAAAAGGACGAGGACGACAAGGATATCAAGGAGAGAGTAAAGGCCAATATCCTCACAATACTTTCACAGGAGTACGGTGTGGACGAGGATGATTTCCTTTCAGCAGAGATAGAGGTGGTACCTGCCGGAGAGGCAAGAGATTACGGACTTGACAGAAGCATGATCATGGGCTACGGCCATGACGACAGAGTGTGTGCATACCCTTCATACAGAGCCATGCTTGAGATAGAGGGGGCACCGGAATATACAAGTGTATGTCTGCTTGTGGACAAAGAGGAAATCGGCTCAGTAGGAGCCAGCGGCATGCAGTCACGTTTCTTCGAAAACTGTGTGGCTGAGGTGATGAACCTGGCAGGAGACTACAGTGAGCTTGCAGTCAGACGTGCGCTTAAAAACTCAAAGGTACTCTCATCAGATGTATCAGCAGCCTTTGACCCGAACTATCCATCGGTTATGGAAAAGAAGAACTCAGCATACTTTGGAAAGGGCCTTGTATTCAACAAATATACAGGAGCCAGAGGCAAATCAGGCTCAAACGACGCCAACGCAGAGTATGTTGCAAGACTTAGAAATATCATGGATACAGCAGATGTTTCCTTCCAGACAGCAGAGCTTGGAAAGGTAGACGAGGGAGGCGGCGGAACAATCGCATATATCCTCGCAAACTATGACATGAATGTTATCGACAGCGGTGTGCCGGTGCTCAACATGCATGCACCATGGGAAATCATCAGCAAGGTCGATTTATACGAGGCATTCAGAGGCTACATTGCATTTTTGAAGAAAGCATAGGCTAAAGGAATATAAGATGAATCAGACATTTGTAAAAAGTGTAACAGAACAATTGCCACAGCTTAGCCTACTGCAGGATGAGCCGATGAAAAAGCACACGACCTTCCGCATAGGAGGTCCGGCAGATTACTACGCAGAGCCTGATGTGAGCCGGATTTCAAAGCTTATAGAGATAGCAAAGGCATGCGATATGCCGGTTACAGTGATAGGAAACGGAAGCAATCTGTTAGTAGGAGATAAGGGCATAAGAGGCCTTGTAATAGGTATCGGAAAAGGAATGTCCGAAATCACAGCACAAGACAACGGTCGTATTATCACAGCCGGTGCCGGTGCTATTCTTGCAGCAGTAGCGGCAAAGGCAGCGGAAGCATCGCTATCAGGGCTTGAGTTTGCATCGGGCATACCCGGAAGTGTTGGCGGAGCGGTAGTCATGAACGCAGGAGCCTACGGCGGGGAGATAAAGGATGTTTTAATCGATGCCACAGTGCTCACGGCAGAGGGAGAGCTAAAGACGGTGACAAGGGATGAGCTTGACTTATCCTACAGGCACAGTATAGTCCCGGAAAAGGGCTATATAGTGCTGTCAGCCAGATTCAGGCTCACATCAAAGCCACAGGATGAGATAAAGTCATATATGGCAGAGCTTCGTGCAAAGAGAGTGGAGAAGCAGCCACTTGAGTACCCAAGTGCAGGCAGTACCTTTAAGAGACCTGAGGGCTATTTTGCAGGAAAGCTTATCATGGATGCAGGTCTTCGAGGCTACAGCGTGGGAGATGCACAGGTGTCGGGGAAGCACTGCGGTTTTGTGGTAAATAAGGGCGAAGCCACCGCAGCAGATGTCCTGACACTCATAAAAGACGTGCAGGAAACAGTTTTAAAGCAGTTTGGAGTAAAACTCGAACCGGAAGTTAAGATGATTGGAGAATTCTAGTGAAATTTGTAATAGTGACGGGCATGTCAGGTGCCGGAAAAAGCACAGCAATGAAAATGATGGAGGATATGGGATATTTCTGTATAGACAATCTGCCTATACAGCTATTAGATAAGCTCATAGACTTTTCAAACACCTTCCACAGCGATGTGTCCAAGGTGGCAGTCGGCATAGATGTGCGAAACGGCGCAGGAATTGATGAGATTCCACAGACGCTCGAGCAGCTAAGGCAGAAAAACTTTCCGTATGAGATACTATTTCTCGATGCTGAGGATGAGGTGCTCGTCAAGAGATACAAGGAGACGAGGCGTAATCACCCTCTCGCAGGCAGTGAGCGCATCAATAAGGGCATCGTGCTTGAGAGAGAAAAGCTGCAGTATTTAAAGGACAATGCTGACTATATCATAGACACAAGCCAGCTTCTCACAAGGGAGCTTAAAATAGAGCTTGAAAAGATATTCGTGCAAAATGAGGATTACAAAAACCTCTTTATCACGATACTTTCCTTCGGCTTCAAGTATGGCATACCGTCAGACTCGGATATAGTCATGGATGTGAGGTTTCTGCCAAATCCCTACTATGTGGACGGACTGCGCGCAAAAACCGGCAACGATAAGGAAATACAGGACTATGTCATGCAGTTTCCGGAGGCGAATGAGTTTATCGACAAGCTTGATGATATGATAAAGTTTCTCATTCCAAACTATATTTCTGAGGGCAAGAACCAGCTTGTCATATCCATAGGCTGCACTGGAGGCAAGCACCGCTCGGTAACACTTGCAAACGAGCTGTACAAGAGGCTTAGCGGCTGCAATGACTATGGACTTAAGATAGAGCATCGCGACATAGGAAAGGATGCATTGAGAGGTAAATAATATGTCATTTTCCAGTGATGTAAAGGAAGAGCTGGCAAAGCAGATATCAAAAAGCAGGCACTGTCAGCTAGCTGAGCTTGCAGGCATCATAGAGCTCTCGGGCCGTATCAATGAAAAAACAAACGGTCTTGAGCTAGACACCGAAAACCTGCTGCTTTTAAATAAATATGCAACACTTATGAAGCGTGCCTTTGGCACAGATACCACAAAGGCACTGGATGAGCAGGATACAAGTAAGATACTTGCAGCACTTAAAATCACGGCACTGCCCATAAACAGACAGACCGCAGACGGACTGCTTCTTATGCAGACCTGCTGTAAGAGAGCCTTTATCAGAGGAGCTTTTATGGCGGCAGGCTCGATAAGCGATCCTAACAAAGCATACCATTTTGAGATAGTGTGTCACACAAAGGAGCAGGCAAAGCAGCTTCAGGAGCTTTTATGCGGCTTCGATACGGATGCCAAGATAGTGGAGCGCAAGGGACACTATGTAGTGTACATAAAGGAGGGCGCCCACATCGTGGACAGTCTCAACATCATGGAGGCGTATGTGTCGCTCATGAAGCTGGAAAATGTGCGCATATTAAAGGAAATGAGAAACAGTGTAAACCGTAAAGTAAACTGCGAAACTGCAAACATCAGCAAGACTGTGAATGCGGCTGTAAAGCAGATAGAGGATATCAGACTGATACAGAAAATGAGAGGGCTCGATGATTTGCCGGCGCAGCTTCGTGAGATGGCGCTGCTTCGGCTCGAATATCCGGATGCACCGCTAAAGGAGCTTGGAGGATATCTGGACCCGCCAATGGGCAAATCGGGAGTCAACCACAGGCTTAGAAAATTATCGGCGATTGCGGAGGAACTGAGATAGATGAAGAAAAAGCTTTTATTTGTATTTAATCCCAAATCAGGCAAGGGGCTCATAAAGGAGCATCTGGTAAATATCGTGGACATCATGACAAAGGCCGGATACAAAATCACCATTTATCCTACACAGTGTCAGGGAGATGCCATAAAAAAGGTCAGGAAAAAGGCTAAAAAGTATGACCTTGTAGTGTGCAGCGGTGGAGACGGCACACTCGATGAGGTAGTGACCGGCATGGAGCAAAGCGAGGTAAATGTGCCGATAGGATACATCCCTGCGGGCAGCACCAATGACTTTGCAAACTCTCTCGGCATACCCAAAAATATGGAGGAGGCCGCAAGAGTTGCTGTAAACGGTACACCGTTCCCGTGTGATGTGGGAGGCTTCAACGGAGATACCTTCGTATATGTCGCAGCCTTTGGACTTTTTACAGAGGTATCCTACCAGACCTCGCAGCAGATGAAGAATATACTGGGACACGCCGCATATATTTTGGAAGGCGCAAAGCACCTGATGGATATCACCTCGTACAGGATGAAGGTGAGCCATGACGGTGAGACAATAGAGGATGAGTTTATATTTGGTATGGTGACCAATTCACTTTCCGTAGGAGGCTTCAAGGGCATATCCGGTCCGGACGTGCTGCTTGACGATGGACTTTTTGAGGTGACACTTATAAAGAATCCAAAGAACCCGATAGAGCTCAACAAGATACTTGCGGGACTAACAAATCGTGAAAATGACAATGAGCTCATCTACTCCTTCAAGACCAGTGAGATGCATGTGGAGAGTGAGGAGGAGGTACCGTGGACTCTCGACGGAGAATATGGCGGCAGCCACACGGATCTGACAATCACAAATCTGAACAAACAGATTACCATTATGTGCTGACAAACACAAAATCGGACGCAAAATAGTAATAGTACACAATTTTTTGTCTGATTGTGTTAAAAATTTAACTTTATTTTTATAAGGTTATGTAATATAATAACATTAGCTTTTAATTAACAGGAGGAAAAATTATGTTAGTATCTGCAACAGAAATGCTTAAGAAAGCAAAAGAAGGACATTACGCAGTAGGTCAGTTCAACATCAACAACCTTGAGTGGACAAAATCAGTACTTTTAACAGCAGAGGAGCTTAAGAGCCCTGTAATCCTTGGTGTATCTGAGGGTGCCGGAAAGTACATGACAGGCTTCGGTACAGTAGCAGCAATGGTTAAGGCTATGCATGACGAGCTCGGTATCACAGTACCTGTAGCACTTCACCTTGATCACGGCACATACGAAGGATGCTACAAGTGCATCAAGGCCGGCTTCACATCAATCATGTTCGACGGATCTCATTATCCAATCGATGAGAACGTTGCAAAGACAAAAGAGTTAGTAGCAGTTGCTCATGCAATGGGCATGTCTATCGAGGCAGAAGTTGGTTCAATCGGTGGCGAGGAAGACGGAGTTGTTGGAATGGGCGAGTGCGCAGATCCAGACGAGTGCAAGAGAGTTGCTGATCTTGGTGTAGATATGCTTGCAGCAGGAATCGGAAACATCCACGGAAAATATCCAGCAAACTGGCAGGGACTCAGCTTTGAGACTCTTGATGCTATCCAGCAGAAGACAGGTGTTATGCCATTAGTACTTCACGGTGGTACAGGAATCCCGGCTGATATGATCAAGAAAGCAATCGACCTTGGAGTATCTAAGATCAACGTTAACACAGAGTGCCAGCTTTCATTCGCAGATGCAACACGTAAATACATCGAGGCCGGAAAGGATCTTGAGGGCAAGGGATTTGACCCTCGTAAGCTTCTTGCTCCTGGTGCTGAGGCTATCAAGGCAACAGTTAAGGAGAAGATGGAGCTTTTCGGATCAGTTGGAAAGGCTGAATAATATTATTGCAATTTAGTATTTTTGCACATACTACTTTACAAAATATTTATATCTTGTAGTAAAATTTTATAAAACTTAACTTTTTTAACATAAACACTTGATTTTTGATGCTCAAAGGAGTATCTTAATTTCAGAAATAATGTTAAGCGAAATGAACGAGGGCGTTCCACCATAGATGGAGTGCCCTCTTTTTTAATGAACTAAGAAGTACAGCGTATGTTCAGGCATTATTTGAAAATAACAATTCACTCAAGGGGATTGATGAACAGAAAGGATGTAAGATATGAGCGAACAGGAATATTTCAACGTAGCAGACATCTTTGGAGAGAACGTATTCAACGATGCAGTTATGCAGGAGCGTCTTCCAAAGAAGGTTTACAAGAAGCTCCATGAGGTTATGGACGAAGGAAAGGAGCTTGATCTCGAGACTGCTGATGTTATCGCACACGAGATGAAGGAATGGGCCATTGAGAAGGGTGCAACACACTATACACATTGGTTCCAGCCACTTACAGGCGTTACTGCTGAGAAGCATGATTCATTTATCACTTCTCCAATGCCAAACGGAAAAGTACTTATGAGCTTTTCAGGAAAAGAGTTAATAAAGGGTGAGCCGGATGCTTCATCTTTCCCATCAGGTGGTCTTCGTGCTACATTTGAGGCGAGAGGATATACAGCCTGGGATTGTACATCACCTGCATTTGTAAGACAGGATGCAGCAGGCGCAACACTTTGCATTCCAACAGCCTTCTGTTCATACACAGGCGAGGCTCTTGATCAGAAGACACCTCTTCTTAGATCAATGGAAGCAATCAACGATCAGGCACTGAGACTTCTTAGATTATTCGGAAATACAACATCAAAGAAGGTTACTCCTTCAGTCGGACCTGAGCAGGAGTACTTCATTGTAGACCGTGAGAAGTATTTACAGAGAAAGGATCTCATCTTCACAGGACGTACACTTTTCGGAGCTATGCCTCCAAAGGGACAGGAGATGGATGATCATTACTTCGGAGCTATCCGTGAGAGAATCGCAGCTTACATGAGAGATGTAAACAAGGAGCTCTGGAAGCTTGGCGTTTCAGCTAAGACACAGCACAACGAGGTAGCACCTGCACAGCACGAGCTTGCACCTATCTATGCTGAGTGCAACGTAGCTGTTGACCACAACCAGCTCATCATGGAGACACTCAAGAAGGTGGCTGGCCGTCACGGACTCCAGTGCTTACTTCATGAGAAGCCATTCGCAGGAGTTAACGGTTCAGGAAAGCATGACAACTGGTCAATCACAACAGATGATGGTATCAACTTACTTGAGCCTGGCAAGACACCACATGACAACGTACAGTTCTTACTTGTACTCACATGTATGTTAAAGGCAATCGACGAGCATGCAGCACTTCTTCGTGCGGCAGCAGCAGACGTAGGAAACGATCACAGACTTGGAGCTAACGAGGCACCACCTGCAATCCTTTCTATCTACCTTGGAGATCAGCTTGGAGACGTATTGAACCAGCTTATCTCAACAGGTACAGCTACACACAGCTTAAAGGGTGAGAAGCTTGAGACAGGTGTTAAGACAATTCCTGATTTCATGAAGGATGCTACAGACCGTAACCGTACATCACCATTCGCATTCACAGGAAACAAGTTCGAGTTCCGTATGGTTGGTTCACAGGATTCTGTTGCACAGGCCAACATCGTGCTCAACACAATCGTTGCTGAGGCATTCTCAGACGCTTGTGATATACTTGAGAAGGCAGACAACTTTGACCTCGCTGTACATGATCTCATCAAGGATTACGCAGTAGAGCACCAGAGAATCGTATTCAACGGAAACGGATACTCAGATGAGTGGGTAGCTGAGGCAGAAAGACGTGGACTTCCAAACATCAAGTCTATGGTAGATGCAATCCCTGCATACGTTGCTCCTGAGTCAGTTGTAGCATTCGAGAAGTTCGGTGTATTTACAAAGACAGAGCTTGAGAGCCGTGCCGAGATCGAGTATGAGACATATGCAAAGACAATTAATATAGAAGCAAAGGCTATGATTGATATTGCCGGAAAGCAGATTATTCCTGCAGTTATCAAGTATGTTACATCACTTGCACAGTCAGTTAACTCAGTTAAGAGTGCAGTTGCTGATGCAGATGTATCTGTTCAGTCAGAGCTTCTTACAGAGAGCTCAGCTCTTCTCTCAGATGCACAGGTTGCACTTGCAAAGCTTAAGGATGAGACAGCAAAGGCCGGTGCTATGGAAGAGGGCAGAGAGCAGGCTGTTTACTACAGAGATGTTGTAAAGACTGCTATGGATGCTCTTCGTACTCCGGTTGATGAGCTTGAGATGATTGTCGACAAAGAGATGTGGCCAATGCCATCATACGGCGATTTAATCTTCGAGGTTTAATCCTTGTAGTAATTTAACATAATAATAAAATGGAGACATTTTGCTGAACCACGAAGCTGTGGAAATTGGTGAAGTGTCTCTATTTTTTTATAAATTTTATTTTCGATAAAATGAAAAAATGAAAGAAGAAACAGGAAAGAGAGGACATTACTATGACAGAAGAGATTAGTGGAGTAATTTTCGGAGTCTGGTTCCTTATTGGAGCAGCATTGGTTTTCTGGATGCAGGCAGGTTTTGCTATGGTAGAAGCAGGTTTTACCAGAGCAAAGAATACCGGCAACATCCTTATGAAAAACCTCATGGATTTCTGTATTGGTACAGTTGTATTCATACTGATTGGTTTTTCGCTTTTATTGGGTGAAGATGTTCTTGGTTTCATCGGTAAGCCGGGATTTGACATCTTTACATCTTACAAAGATTTTGACTGGTCAAACTTTGTATTCAACCTGGTTTTCTGTGCGACAACAGCAACTATCGTATCAGGAGCTATGGCTGAGAGAACCAAATTTATTTCATACTGTGTTTATTCAGGAGTTATTTCAGCACTTATTTACCCGATCGAGGCTCACTGGATCTGGGGCGGTGGCTGGCTTTCACAGCTTGGCTTCCATGATTTCGCAGGTTCATGTGCCATCCACATGGTTGGTGGTATCAGTGCTCTTGTAGGAGCTGCAATCCTTGGACCTCGTATCGGAAAGTTTACAAAGGATAAAAGCGGAAAGATTACAAAGGTTAACGCTATTCCGGGACATAACATCACAATCGGTGCACTTGGTGTATTCATTCTCTGGCTTGGCTGGTATGGATTCAACGGTGCAGCAGCAAAATCAGTAGAGCAGCTTGGTTCTATTTTCGTAACAACAACAATCGCACCTGCACTTGCAACAGTAGTTTGTATGATTTTCACATGGCTCAAATATGGCAAGCCTGATGTGTCAATGTGTCTGAATGCTTCACTTGCAGGACTTGTAGCTATCACAGCAGGCTGTGATGTAACAGATGCACTCGGTGCTATCATTATCGGTTCCGTAGCAGGACTTCTTGTCTGCTTCGGTGTATGGTTCCTTGACTATGTACTTCGTGTGGATGACCCTGTAGGTGCTGTCGCAGTACATATGATGAATGGTATCTGGGGAACAATCGCTGTTGGTCTTTTTGCCACAAACAGTGCTCCTGGATATTCAATCGCTGATTCAAAGGGTAACGAGCTCGTAGGACTTTTCTACGGCGGTGGATTTAAGCTTTTAGGACTCCAGCTCACAGGATTTGTTTCTGTTGCAGCATGGACAGTAGTTACTATTACAATCGTATTCCTTGTTATCAAGGCTACATTGGGACTTAGAGTTTCAGAGGAAGAGGAAATCGTAGGACTTGACCCAACAGAGCATGGTCTTCCATCAGCATATGCAGGATTTGCTATCATGGATGTATCAGGTGATGTCATGGATGTCAATGAAAATACCGACCTTGGTTCTTCAGAGTATGCAACAGCTTCTCAGGCTAAGAAGGATGCAGCAGTGCCTGTTGTAAATGCAACAACACCGGCTTCAGCAAGCGGTATCCACAAGGTTGTTATTATTTCAAAGCTTACAAAGTACGACAAGCTTCGTAAGGCTATGAATGACTTAGGTGTAACAGGAATGACAGTGACACAGGTAATGGGCTGTGGTATCCAGAAGGGTGCCGGCGAGAAGTACCGTGGAGCTGAGCTTGATGCGACATTACTTCCAAAGGTTAAGGTTGAGGTAATCGTTGGCAAGATTCCGGTAGAAAAGGTTATTGAGACTGCTAAGAAGACTCTCTACACCGGACATATCGGAGATGGCAAGATCTTCGTTTACGACGTGGCACAGGTTGTCAAGGTTCGTACAGGCGAGGAAGGAATTGAGGCATTACAGGATGTAGAGTAATGCAAATTATTATCTAATCCCCTTAGCATATATACATCAACAAAAACCCCCGAGGATTTAATCCCCGGGGGTTTTGCTTGTGTGCCAAGCATGGCACTAATCTAGCTAGTGAAAGTCTAGCCACGGGTATTTACCGCCAAGTGTAGCGGAGCGCAAGTCGGTGTCAGTAATGACATAGATGAAGGAAGCGCATAGCAAAATTCTTGAGCCTACGTACAGAAACTTGATAAGGCAATGAGGTGGGTAAGGTTGCAAGACAAACTGAAGCCCAAAGGGTAAACGTATAACCGAAATTGTAAATCAAGAGGTTGTGGAACGAAAGATTAGTGTCTTACCTTGGGAGACCCTACCCACATATCGAAAGATATGGTCGAAAAAGGTTTAGGGAGGGAGTCAGATGATGTCATAGTAGGTGTAAAAGCCGAAGGACTGAAACGATTTATAGTACAAATCGTTATTAAGAGAATAATGCATTAGCCAGAAATCAGATGGATGGGAAAGGTAGGAACGTAACCGAGGAATACTATCTATATCGAGAGGGGCGTTATGCATAAATTTTGTAATAATCAGAGGAGTAACAACAAATGGAATTAATAGATGTGATTACATCAAAGGAAAATCTAAACAGAGCCTATAAGAAAGTAGTGGAGAATAAAGGGGCAGGTGGAGTTGACGGAATGAAGGTCGAAGAACTTGGTGCATATATCAAGGATAACAAAGATGAAATCGTCCAGTCAATCAGAAACCGAACCTATATGCCAAAGCCAGTACGCCGAGTTTATATTCCGAAAGATAATGGAAAACAAAGACCATTGGGAATCCCGACGGTCTTGGATAGAGTGATACAACAAGCTATTGCTCAACCCATTATAGATATATATGAGGAAATTTTCAGTGAGTTTAGTTATGGTTTCAGACCGGGTAGAAGCTGTCATGATGCCATAAAACAAGCACTGGAGTATCTGAACGGGGGATATGAATGGGTCATAGACATTGATATAGAACAATTCTTTGATAAAGTAAATCATGACAAATTAATTCAGATTCTTAGAGAACAAGTAAATGACAGTACTACATTGAACCTGATTCGGAAATATCTGAAAGCGGGTGTAATGGAAAAAGGACTGGAAAGAGCCACAACAAGCGGTGTGCCGCAAGGCGGACCTCTTTCAGTTGTACTTTCTAATGTTTATCTTGATAAGTTAGATAAGGAACTGGAGCAAAGAGGACTTCGTTTTACCAGGTATGCTGATGACACAATGATATTCACAAAAAGTGAAATGGCAGCCAATAGAGTTATGAAATCAATAACGGATTGGATAGAAAGAAAACTATTTCTGGAAGTGAATGCAACCAAAACAAAAGTAGTCAGACCAACGAGAAGTAAGTATCTTGGTTTCACATTTCTGAAGAATGGTAGAGAATGGAAAGTAAGACCTACCACAGAGAAGAAAAAGAAACTTAGACAGAAAGTAAGTGAATATCTCAAAAGAAACAAAGCTATTGCACGCCCACTTGCAGAAACAATCAAACGAGTGAATGAAATAGTAAGAGGATGGATCAATTACTTTAGAATCGGGATGATGAAACAGTTCATGGAAGAGTTTGGAGCATGGGTAAGGCATAAGATAAGAGTTATTGTTATAAAGCAATGGAAAACACCTAAGACAATATATAGAAATCTATGCTATCTCAATCAGAAAAACAAGAATGGATTCGACCATGAAGCAATCTATAAAGTGGCAAATTCAAGACTAGGCTGGTACAGACGAAGTGGCATGAATGTTGTGAACTTCATTATCAGTCAAGATTTACTCGAAAATAAAATAAAGGACGGAGCAGGTTTGCTCAATCCTTTAAATTACTATCTAAGATAAGTTGGAATATAAGTTGTAGAGCCGTATACGAGACCCGTACGTACGGTTCAATGAGAGGGAGATAACTCTTGCAGTTATTTCTCTACTCTATTAGATAATTAGGTTATGAATTGTAATGGTTAACGATGAGTGTTAACGGTCACTGTTACCGGAAGAACCGGTAGCGCCTGAACCACTAGCACCTGAGCCTGAGCCGGTAGTACCTGACCCGGTACCAGTACCGGAAGTACTTGAACCAGCACCACCGGACCCGGTAGAGCTTGACCCGGTACCGGTTCCTGTACCACCTGTCTGCGCTCCTGCCGCAGTACCATCGGTACTGCCCGGTGTCGTACCTGAATTGGTAGGATCCGTGGTGGTTGGTGTGCTGTTGATCAGCGATGTTGCGTCATGTAATGTACATACGGTATTCATGAACGTATCATCTGCCATAAATTCATACTCAGGGCTGCCAGATACAGCGCCTGTTATAAATACCTTTGGTGTTTTGTTAGGACAATACGGACCGGCAATGGCTCCCGAATCTGCACAAATTTCAAGTGCAACATGATGGTCGCAATTGTCTGTCGGTACAGTGTCCGTATCAAAATATTCGGTTGTCAGCATTGATCCGCGAGGATCATTGTCACATATTCCCTCTAAAGGAAGAAGCCCTGATTTGCTGCATACCGTGGTATTTGTTATACCATCCGGCTGTACAAAGTCTTTGGTTTCAAGTCCTTCATGGATTCTGCTCATGGCATTTTTCCATATATTCTTAGGGTAGGATGTGAGCTTGCCGGACTGTTTTGAGTTGTCATCATAGCCGCCCCATACAACACATGTGTAGTATGGTGTGTAGCCTGCCCACAGGCAGTCGCGGTTGCTTGTTGTGGTACCGGATTTACCCGCCTGGGCTATCTGGCTGTCAAAGCGAGCCAGCTTTCCGGTTCCCTGTGTCAGAACATCCTTCATGGCATCTGTAAGAAGCCATGCTGTGGTATCCTTGATTACAGTACGTGAGTCCTGTGTTTCAGTCTTGTCAAGTAATACTTTGCCATCGTGGTCAAGAACCTGAGTGTAGAACTTTGGCTCTAAGTATACTCCGCCGTTGGCTATTGTAGCATATGCACCTGTAAGCTCAAGGTTTGTGACACCCTTTGTCAGTCCGCCGAGCGCCAGTGACAGGTTTTTGTCGGAATCGGTGAGAGTTGAAATACCGAAATCCTCTGCATATTTGTAACCGAGCTCAACCCCGATATCCTGTAAGGTTTTGACGGTTACAATATTGATGGACTTTGTTATTGCCCATCGGATGGAGGTAAATCCTCCGAATGATTTGTCATAGTTGTTGAAGGTTTTTGAACCTACTGTAAACGGTGCATCATCCTGCACGGATGCAAGAGTTTTGCCGCCTGCATCAAGAGCAGCAGCATAGCAGCCGATTATCTTGAAGGTAGAGCCGGGCTGTCTGCATGTATCTGTAGCTCTGTTCCATGTCCTGTTGCCGGATTTGTCACCTCGTCCTCCGACCAGTGCCTTTACCTCGCCGGTACTGTGATCGATGACTGTCATGGCAACCTGTGGCTCCAGCGTGATATTGATAGATTCTGAGCCCTCCACGATGGAATCGCCCTCCTCAAGTACATCCTGCTCGTACTGCGCAATAGCTGCATTACATTCATCAGGGCTTGAGTAGTTGATGCTGAAATCATCATTGCCAGTTTTCTTCTTATAAAAAGAGAGCATGGTCTGGTTCGTGTAAGTCTTGTATGAACCGTCAGCTTTTTTTACCTCGAAGGAAAGCTGGAACGAATACTTTGCATCGGACGGATAGTTGGATGGATTGTTTGCTTCCTCGTCGCATATGGTCTGCATAGTAAGGTCCTGTGTCGATTTGATGGTCAGTCCGCCTTGATAAATCAGCTTGTAGGCTTCTGTCTCAGAGTAACCGGCGGCGGTGAGATCGTCGAACACGTTGTCGATGAGTGCATCAATAAAGTATGAGTTTACAGAGCCTGAGCTGGCAGTGTTGTACTCAGCGATTCTTGAGTAGACATCATCGGCCATGGCCTCATCATACTGGGCCTTGGTGATATAGCCCTGATCCTTCATATTATTCAGCACCTTTTCACGTCTCTTGGCATTTTTGTCAGGGTGAGTGATAGGGTTGTAGCCGGATGGATTCTGAGTGATACCTGCGATGACTGATGCTTCGGAAAGCGTGAGCTCTGAGACATCCTTGTTAAAGTACTTCTTGGATGCGGCCTGCACACCGAGGGTATTGGCCCCCAGATTGACCGAATTCATGTAGTTTTCAAGAATCCAGTCCTTGTCGTTTACCTGCTTTTCGAGCTCGAGGGCAAGGTACTGCTCCTGAATCTTTCTCTGAAGCTTTTCTACGAAGGAAGTCTCGCTTGTCCAGCTGGTCAGTACGTTGTTCTTGATGAGCTGCTGAGTTATCGTGCTGGCTCCCTCACTGAATCTGCCCTTTGACAGACCTGAGATAAAAGCTCTTCCGATACCATGCAGGTCGATGCCGTTGTGGTCGTAAAAGCGTTCGTCCTCGATTGCAACAAAAGCATGCTGCAAGTCCAGCGGAATCTCATCGATGGTGACATACTGCCTGTTTGCCCCCTGACCTACGAGTGTGGCGGTTTCTTCTCCGTTTGCCGCCAGAACGGTAGTTGAGTAGCCGGTAGGAGTGACATCGATCTTTGATATGTCAGGTGCGGAATCAATGATTCCCCTCATGACACCGATTCCTGAACTGATGCCGGCTGCGCCTGCTACAATTACTACAACCAGAAGAATCTTTAGGACAATGAGCTTGACCTTGTTCTTGACCTTTGAGCTCTTATTGTCATATTTCCGGAGCAGCTGCATCGTAGCTTTTTTGCCGTAATTCATATATAGGCCTCCTTGTCATTATAAAGATTTGTAATCTTGTTTGTATATACTGCGATTATAAAATAAACAGTATATATTATTATATCAAATATAGCATTTAAATGCAATTTACAGATTGGATTTCATATTATATAATACAGGTAACAATTACAGCGCGATAAAGGTGTCTTTAAGAGGCAGGACTGTAATCGGGCTATATCAGGATGGAAAGAATATCATATGTCAGAGAATACTATAAGCCTGTACGTGTACAAGGGCGGACAGGGCGAGATAACAGAGAAGAAATCAAGGTTTATAGCAACCGTAAGGCCGGTAGAGTCCGAGGAGGAGGCTGTAAGCTTTATCAATGAGACGAAAAAGAAATACTGGGATGCAAGGCACAATTGCAGTGCCTTTGTTATAGGAAAGAGGCAGGAGCTGACTCGCTGCTCGGATGACGGAGAGCCGGCAGGCACCGCAGGCCGTCCTATGCTTGATGTGCTCCTTAAGGAAAATATCCACAATGCCGCTGTTGTTGTGACGAGATACTTCGGTGGGGTGCTGCTTGGTACAGGAGGTCTTGTGCGTGCATATCAGCAGGCCACAAAGGCGGGGCTTTCGGCAAGTGAGATAATAGAGAAGAAGGATGGCGCTGTGCTTTTTATCAGGACGGACTATACCGGAATCGGAAGACTCCAGTATCTGTTTGCACAGGAGAAGCTTACGGTGATGGACACAGCGTATGAGGCCGATGTGCTTGTAAAAGCCGTTATCCCGGAAAATGATAAAAAACGCATAGAAAAAACAATCATAGAGCAGACAAACGGCACAGCAAAGCTTGAGTGGGGTGATGAGGTGACATTTGCTGAATATGACGGCGGTGTGTTGCTGTTTACAAATTAGCTGGGCGAAAGTTAGCCGGGGCTCACATTTTAGCAGGACAAGCAGCATTTATATCAATTACATTCAATTAAAATAAAAAAATGCTTGACACTATATAATCACATGTGTATAATATCTTTTGTTGAGACAACACATTGGCCCATCGCCAAATGGTAAGGCAACGGACTCTGACTCCGTCATTTCAAGGTTCGAATCCTTGTGGGCCAGCTAAAGAGAACTTCAATAGAAGTTCTCTTTTTTTCTTGTGTAATAATGCGATTTGTTATAAAATAAAAACGTATATGACTTAAATGGTTATAGAAGGATGGTGTGATATGAACAAGAATTTTTTAAGAATTATTAATCTTATAGAAGAACTCGGCTCTGAAAAAAAGACACCAATTACTATACAGCAATACCAGGATATCATTAATAAAAGCTCAAATCTTTGGATGTCCAATGGTGTGGATGAAGCGTTTGAATTTATCAGAAGTTACTTCAATTTTATAGACTAGAGGAATTAGATATGGCTTTTTCATTTGACAGCAGAATACGTTACAGCGAGGTGGATTCCTCATGCAGACTGAGCCTTACGGGTCTTACCAATTATTTTCAGGACTGTAGTGTGTTCCACTCACAGTCACATGATGTGGGAATCAGATTTCTTGCGGATAATCATATAGCATGGGTGCTTTCATCCTGGCAGATATGCATAAACAGGCTTCCGCTGCTTAATGAACAGGTAAAGATATCCACCTGGGCATATGGTATGAAGGCGTTTTACGGTTACAGAAATTTCACATTGGAAGATAAAGACGGCAGCACACTGGCATATGCCAATTCGGTCTGGGTGCTTGTTGATACACGAACCGGCAGACCGGTGAAGGTGCCACAGGAGTTTGCAGATACATATGGTCTTGAGCCACAACTTGAGATGGAGTGTGCAAAGCGCAAGCTTCATATTCCTGATGATATGGAAAAAAAGGGTGAGATTGTGGTTCCTCAGTTTTTTATAGATAGCAACCAGCATATGAACAATGAGAAGTATGTTATGCTGGCGCAGCAGCTTCTGCCGGATGATTTTGAGATAGCTGAGCTTCGTGTGGAGTACAGAAAAGAAGCAAAGCTTGGTGATACAGTTATATCATATGTGAAATATACATCAAATAGTGTGACAGTGGTGCTTGCGGATAAAGATAAAAAACCGTATTCGGTAGTAGAGTTTTTGAGTAAGCCGTTACTGGGAAGGTAATTATAATTCCATTATTTAACAATGATACAGTTTTGATACAGAAAGGACGGAAAAACATGAGATTAGGAGAATATCAGGAGCTTGTATGTGTAAAGAAGGTTGATTTTGGCATATATCTGTCAACATCTTCAGATTCGGAGGAGAGAGTACTGCTTCCGGCAAAGCAGATTCCGGATGGAGTAAGGCCGGGGGATAAGCTTGAGGTCTTTGTATACAAGGACTCAAACGACAGGCTTATTGCCACAACAAACAAGCCGAAGCTGACACTTGGAGGGCTATCAGTGCTTACGGTCAAGGAGGTGACCAAAATAGGGGCGTTTCTTGACTGGGGGCTTGAAAAGGATCTGTTTCTTCCTTACAAGGAGATGGTCAGAAAGGTCAGCGCCGGTGATGAGATACTTGTTACATTATATATAGATAAAAGCCAGAGACTCTGTGCTACCACAAAGGGCATTTACCATATGCTCAGCACAGATTCGCCATACAAAAAGGACGATATGGTTTCAGGCCGTGTGTATGATTTCAGCGACAATTTCGGTACATTTATCGCCGTGGATGACAAATATTCAGCCAAGATACCGGTTTTTGAGAACGCCGCTTATCTGAAGCTTGGAGATGTGATAGAGGCAAAGGTCACTGATGTCAAGGCAGACGGCAAGCTGGACCTGACAATGAGGGAAAAGGCATATATTCAGATGGATTCCGACTCTGAAAAGATTCTTGAGCTGCTTGATTCATACGCAGGTGTGCTTCCGTTTTCGGAAAAGGCAAGCCCGGAGGTAATCAAGAGAGAAACAGGACTCAGCAAAAACGCATTCAAGCGTGCGGTTGGTCATTTATATAAGGAAAGAAAGATTGATCTCACAGATGGCAGAATCCGTCTGAAGAAATAACAGTCTTTTTAATAAATTTTAACAGGAAAGAAGGACAATAACATGAAAAACGTTATCAGTACAGACAAGGCACCGGCAGCAATCGGACCATATTCACAGGCTATTGAAGTAAATGGCATGGTATATACATCGGGAGTGATTCCGGTAGTTCCTGAGACAGGTGAGATTCCTGATGGCTCACAGGCACAGGCAAAGCAGGCATTTACAAATCTGTCACATCTGCTCGAGGCAGCAGGAACAAGCATGGATAATGTGGTAAAGACTACAGTTTTCATCAAGGAGATGAATGACTTCGGTGCAATAAATGAGGTATATGCCACATTTTTTAACGGAGCATACCCTGCAAGAAGCTGTGTTGAGGTTGCAAGACTTCCAAAGGATGTAATGCTCGAGGTTGAGGCTATTGCTATTAAATAAAATTATTACATAAGTATTTCATGCGACATAAGTCCTATTCGTTGGAAAATGTCAAGATTTTCTTAAGAATTCACTAAGAAAACATTGACATATATATGTTGCTTTGCTATAATGACAAAGTAATATTTGTAACAAATTCGTAATAACTGTTACAAATTCATACAACGGAGGGTAAAATGAAAGTAAATTATGTGAAACTCACAGCCGGAGTGCTTACAGGCTTTATGGCTCTGTCGTCAGTGCCATATGCAGTATACGCGGCTGGACCTACTGCAGGAGTAGCTAGTTATACATCAGATATTGTTAGTACATCAAACACTCTTACAGCCGGTGTTACATCTATGTTGACAGATGTAATGTTAAAAGGTGATGAGACATCAGAGACTGCAACAGATGTTGCGGCAACAGATGCCGAGCCGGTTAAATCAGCATATGCTGATACAGCAGTTGCACAGGTTAGCGACAGTGTTAATATACGTGCGAGTGCGGACGAAAACAGCGAGTCTCTTGGAAAGCTCTATAACAACGGAATTGGAACAGTACTTGAGACAACTGATAACGGATGGTACAAAATCCAGTCCGGTTCAGTAACAGGATATGTAAAGGGCGATTATGTTGTAGTCGGTGACGATACACTCGTACAGAGCGTAGGACGCCGCGTGGCAACAGTCAATACTGAGACACTCAAGGTCAGAACAACAGCATCTACAGATGCAGAAGTACTTGGTCTTGTGTCAGGAGAGGACGACCTCACAGTTGTAGATGAGTCCACAGACGGATGGGTAGGTGTATCTACCGCAGACGGTACCGGATATGTATCTACAGATTATGTGACACTCGATACAGAGTTCACTTATGCTGAGTCTAAGGAAGAGGAAGCAGCAAGACTTGCCAAGGAAGAGGCAGAGCGTAAGGCGGCCGAGGAGGCAGCTAGAAAGGCTGAGGAGGCAAAAGCGGCTAAGGCAGCAGCTAAAGCAGCAAAGAAGTCATCTAAGTCTTCAAGCAAATCATCTGACAGTTCTTCATCAGAGAAGAGCTATAGCGCACCAAGCGGTTCAAACGGACAGGCTGTTGTTAATTACGCATCACAGTTCGTTGGCAATCCTTATGTTTACGGTGGCTCAAGCCTTACAAACGGAACAGATTGTTCAGGATTTGTAATGTCAGTTTATGCACAGTTTGGCATCAGCTTACCACATAGCTCATCAGCAATGAGAAGCGTTGGATATGGTGTGAGCACAAGCGATATGCAGCCTGGAGATATCATCTGCTATAGCGGACATGTTGCTATCTACTGTGGTGGAAACACTATTGTACATGCAAGCAACCCATCAGACGGTATCAAATATACATCACCGGCTAACTACAAATCAATTATTGCAGTTAGAAGAATTTTCTAATAAAATTCATGCCGGATAGGTAAATATGAATCTATAAAGACCTTCATCTCGATGAGATGGAGGTCTTTTTTTCTGCATAGACTGTATATGATGAAAGTATTAAATGAGAGTATTATAAGAATAAACGTTATTTTTGTTTATGATATTTGAAATAAGAGGCTTCTACGATATACATATATACTTAAAAACGGGGCAAATCCAGGCAGAATGAAAAACGAGGCTGTCAAGAGTAATTTTTATCACATATATCAAAATAGCAACATGCACAAAAAAGTGGACATGCTAAACAGAATGAATTTAGATTGGGGATAAATGTGGATAACTATCAACAAGAATAAGTTTCAAAGTGCCCTAAAAATGAGTTATGCACGGAGTTATGCACATTATCCACATTTTTGAATGTGAACAAAAGAACAAGTGTTTTGTAAAGTTGTGATAAAGTTGCACTAAATTAGTAATATTTCGGAAATAATATTGACATTTTAATTGTAAATAATATGAATGAAAGACTTTATAATTGTCGGACAACTCGGAAAAGTGTTGATTATGTAAGTTAATTTTGTTATACTTCAAATTATGATTAAAAAGATAGATATTGCAGGGCTACAACTTGATAACTACACAGTACGCGAGATGATCATGAGAGTCGACAGGCGTATTTCAGAGAGGATACTCACTACAATAGAGGAAGTGAATATGGATACGCTGGCATTGGCTGAGTCTGACGAAGAGGTGAAGCAGGCACTGGAGGCATGCGATTATACTGTCATTGCGGATGAAGGTATACTAAGGGCGGCATCGGCAGATACCTTGCAGCGTCGGCATGAGATAGAGGACCATGACTTCTTTTATGAGCTGTTTAAGCGACTTGAGAGAAATGATAAAAAAATCTTTGTGATTGCAGAGTCTCAGACTGCCGCTGATGAGGCGGAAGGATTTCTGCTTGGATTATTTGACAGAGCGCGTATATCCGGTAAGGGTGTTCTTGATGATTCACAGGGATGCAGCGAAAAGCTTGTCAATGAGATCAACATAGTCTCGCCTGATGTGATTGCATCATTCCTCCCATCGCCGGCACAGGAGAGATTTCTTTTGCATAACAGGGAAAAGCTTTTGATGAATCTCTGGTACGGAATCGGAAATAATAAGTTTATGGGGAAAAAACATGGATTTATTGGGAAAATAAGAAAAATGCTTGATGTGAAGCGTCTTACGCATCTTATCAACACCTATGAACACAGACAAAACAGTTCGATATAGTTAATTCTTATAACAATAAAAGAAAAAATAAGAGGAAATGTGTAAAAATTGTACATTTACCTCTTTATTTTTTTGTGCGAATGTATTAAAATAATAGCAAGTATTTATGCAATTAGTTATAAAGTGACTGTGAGGGCAATGAACAGTTACCAAAAAGGGGAGAAGGAGAACGATTTATGATTTCCAATCAGATACTTCAAAATACAATTGATGGCCTTAAAGGAATTACAAGAACCGATCTTTGTGTGATAGATGTAGAGGGCAAGATTCTTGCAGCTACATTTCCAAACGCTGAGGCGTTTATAGAGCCGGCACAGGCCTTTGTTGCATCACCTGCAGACAGTCAGGTTATTAATGGATGCCAGTTTTTCAAGGTCTTTGATGATCACCAGCTGGAGTATGTGCTTTTAGCTTATGGTGACAGTGAGGATGTCTATATGATAGGCAAGATTGCAAGCTTCCAGATTCAGAATCTCCTGGTTGCGTACAAGGAGAGATTTGACAAGGATAACTTTATAAAGAATCTGCTTTTGGATAATCTCCTTCTGGTTGATATATACAATCGCGCGAAGAAGCTTCATATTGATATTGAAGTGAGGCGTGTAGTGTTTATTGTTGAGACAAACAGGGAGAAGGACGGCAACGAGCTTGAGAAGATCAGAAGTCTTTTCGGTGGCAAATCAAAGGATTTTGTTACAGCTGTTGACGAGAAGAATATAATAGTAGTGAAGGAGCTGGCAGAAAACGAGACCTATGATGATCTCAGAAAGACAGCCGAGGTGATTTTGAATCTGTTCAGATCCGAAGCAGACGGGGTACATATTGCATATGGTACTGTTATCAACGAGTTGAAAGAGGTATCGCGCTCATACAAGGAGGCCAGAATGGCTCTCGATGTCGGAAAGATTTTCTTTGAGGAGAGGAATATTATAGCATATTCCCAGCTTGGAATAGGTCGTCTGATATATCAGCTCCCGATTCCTCTATGCAAGATGTTTATCAAAGAGATATTCGATGGCAAATCCCCTGACGATTTTGATGAAGAAATATTATCTACTATAAATAAGTTCTTTGAGAATAGCCTGAATGTATCTGAGACTTCAAGACAGCTCTACATTCACAGAAATACTCTTGTATATAGACTGGACAAGCTTCAGAAAAGTACAGGGCTCGACCTTAGAGTGTTCGAGGATGCCATCACATTTAAGATTGCCCTTATGGTAGTCAAATATATGAAATATATGGAATCAATGGACTATTAAGGAGAAAGTAATGATTAAACTTGAACATGTCAGTAAGGCATATTCTGCAGGTATACCTGCTCTCAATGATGTCAATCTGGAGATTGATGATGGAGAGTTTGTTTTCGTATGCGGAGATAGCGGATCCGGTAAATCCACTTTGATTAAGCTTCTTTTAAAGGAGCTTGATCCTACAGACGGAACTATTACTGTTGACGGAAGGAATCTGGCGCGCATTCGCCACAAGCAGATTCCTAAATACAGAAGAAATGTGGGAGTCGTTTTCCAGGACTTCAGATTATTAAAGGATAGAAATGTTTATGAGAATGTGGCTTTTGCACTCAAGGTTATCGGTGCATCCACAGCCGTTATTAAAAAAAAGGTGCCACAGATGCTTTCTATGGTAGGACTTGCTGCAAAGTACAAGTCAAAGCCGAGGGAGCTTTCAGGAGGAGAGCAGCAGAGAGTAGCGATTGCAAGAGCTCTTGTCAATGAGCCGAGCATGCTGCTTGCTGACGAGCCGACAGGTAATCTGGACAATAACAATGCGTGGGAGATTATGAAGCTGCTTGAGGAAATCAACGAGAAAGGCACAACTGTTATCGTTGTAACTCATAATCTTGAGATTGTTAAGGTTATGAAGAAGCGTGTTATCACTATAAAGAAAGGTCTTGTTGTATCTGACAGCAAGGATGGTGATAGTGATGAGGCTTAATACGTTATTTTATTCAATCAAGCAGGGATTTAAGAATATTTTCAGAAACAAGATGTTTTCACTGGCATCCATAGCGACAATGGCGGCCTGTATTTTTATGTTTGGTCTGTTTTATATAGTTGTGACTAACTTCTCAAGCATGGTTAAGACTGCTGAGGAGGGCGTTGCTGTCACAGTGTTCTTTAATGAGGGCACTACAGAGGACACAATAAAAGCTGACAAGGCCCAGATAGAAAAGAGGGCTGAGGTTGGTAAGGTGGATTATCAATCGGCGGCCGATGCATGGAATGATTACCAGAAGGAGTATTTCGAAGGCTACGACGATGCCGCAGCTTCCTTTGGTGATGACAACCCTCTCAGCAATTCTGCAAATCTGCAGGTTTATTTGAATGATGTCTCTATGCAGCAGACTCTTGTCAACTACATCAAGGGTCTCGAAGGAGTCAGAAAGGTAAATCAGTCGCAGGATGTGGCCAATACACTGACCGATTTAAATAAGCTTATCAGCTATGTATCGGGAGGTATCATTCTGATCCTTCTGTGTGTTGCGATTTTCCTTATAAGCAATACAGTTACTACAGGTATTGCGGTCAGACGAGAGGAGATAGCTATCATGAAGCTTATCGGAGCGACGGATTTTCTTGTCAGGTCTCCGTTTGTGGTAGAGGGTATTCTCATTGGACTGATAGGCTCAGCGATTCCTCTGGGACTGCTCAGTGTCATGTATGGAAAGATTTGTGCATATATTGCTAATAAGTTTAGTTTTATAGGAAATATGATGACATTTATCCCGACAAAGGAGATTTTCTCTACACTTGTACCGGTAGCGCTTATACTGGGCGTTGGAATCGGCTTTTTGGGAAGTCGATTCACAATTCGGAAACATTTAAGAGTATAATAATAATTATGACGGCCTGGCTCCGATCGGAGACAGGCTGTTTTAAGTTCAAATATAGTATAGAGAGGACAGGACTGAAATGGACAATTCAAACAACAGGGATGTCAATCCGTATGTGCAGAGAGTGGATGCACCTGATGGCGGAGCTGATGCTTTAAGAGAAAATTACACACAAAATTATGAAGGCGGTGGCAGCAACGGACTAAAAAAAGGCTTCGGTGCAGGAATTGCAACCGGTATTGCAGCAACTATTGTGCTTGGATTGATAGTACTCTTTGCATACACAATGATTACAGGCAGGAGCGTGCATACTGTTGCAAAAAGCGCAGATGTGCTTGATGACAAGACTGTGCAGAAAATCGATGAGCTCGCAAACTACATAGATGAGTACTATTATGAGGATTACGACAAGGATGATTTGGAAAACGGTTTGCTGCATGGTGTGATGGAGGGACTAAATGATCCGTATTCGGTTTATTATACCGCAGATGAATATAAGGAGCTGCAAATCAGCACAACAGGCACTTATTATGGCATCGGAGCTGCGTTAAAGCAGGATCCGGACACAAAGCAGGTGACGGTTTCAAAGGTATACAGCGGAACACCCTCTGAGGAAGCGGGACTTAAAAAGGATGACGAAATAGTCTCTGTTGACGGTGTTGAGGCAACATCCGAGGATCTCACAAAGCTTGTTTCCAAAATAAGAGGCAAGGAGGGCACAAAGGTTACGCTTGAAATCAGGCGTGGCGAGGATACAGACCCATTTACAGTTGAGGTAGAGCGTAAAAATGTTGAGTTGCCATCAGTTGACAGCAAGCTGCTTGACAATGGAGTGGGATATATCCAGGTCAGCGAGTTTCAGACAAACACGGCAAGTCAGTTTGAGGAGGCTCTCGATGGACTTACAAATCAGGGTATGAAGGGACTTATAGTGGATTTGCGTGCTAATCCGGGCGGACTTCTTACCGCAGTGACAGAAATGGTTGACAGACTGCTTCCGGCAGAAACAGTTGGCAAGCTCCCTGCAGGAACTGTCGTGTATACAAAGGATAAAAACGGAAATGTCCAGACTTTTGGAGATGACGATGGCAAACAGATTGACTGTCCTATCGTAGTGCTTGTCGATGAAAACAGCGCAAGTGCGTCTGAAATTTTTGCAGGAGCCATGAAGGATTATAATGAGGACGGCTATATTGATGCCACACTTGTAGGCAAAAAGACCTTTGGAAAAGGAATTGTACAGACTATCTACAATCTTTCCGATGGTGATGCTGTAAAGATTACCACATCGAAGTACTACACACCAAACGGTCACAATATCCATAAAAAGGGTATCGAGCCGGATGTAGAGGTGGACTACGAATACACAGGTGACACAAATGCGGACTATGACATGCAGTATGATGTACAGCTTCAGAAAGCGATTGAGGTGATGAATGAAAAGCTTAAATAAGATTGCAGGCTTTCTCATGCTGTGCTGGATGGTAGTCATCTTTATGTTTTCGGCGGAGCCTGACACAGAGTCGTCTGAGCTCAGCGGCAGCGTCAGCTATCGCATAGTTTCAGTGGTCAATACCATTACCGCAAGCCACTGGGATGAGAATGAGCTGCTCGATCGGGCAGAGCTTATAGACTATCCGGTGAGAAAGTGTGCCCACATGAGTGAGTATGCCATTCTCACATTGCTTGGCTTTTTGACATTTTCGTTCTTGCATGGCAGAAGAAAGTTTTTAATACCGATAGGCATAACCTTCCTATATGCATGCACAGATGAATTTCACCAGCTGTTCGTGCCCGGCCGAGCCGGCAGATTCACAGATGTGCTGATTGATACCACAGGCGGCATTATTATGTTGCTATTTATTGCATTTGTTACACATGTGGCGAATGCAAAGCATACAGCAGGCACGACTAAACAGAAAACATGAAGACAAGAAGACACGAAGATAAGTGGGCTGTAATCATTGCCGGTCACAACACTGTTAGGCGTGACCCACAACAGACGTGATAATAAGCGTGATGGCAAGCATGATTATAAGTAACAAATTTAGTTGCAGTTTCTTAGTTTAATCTGTATAATAAAAATAATGACGCTGGTTAGAGGATACATGGCAGACTTAATATATATATTTAATTCCTGTCACAACCAGCTTCCCGCCCCGTAAACCCAGGTTTACGGCCGGCACATAGCATGTTCCAAAGAAAAATATGAACTGCCACGGGGTTCCATTAACGCAGTTAATGAGAACAAGTGGCAAATTATAAAGCACTATCCAAAAAAATCCCGTGGCTGACTTCATATTTTTCTGAGGAATATACTGTGTACTACCCCGGCACCACACAGCATAAAAAGTGCGAAACCGCAATATAAAAGAAAACTAAAAAATGCAAAGAATGCAACGAAAGGAATCTAAATATATGTACGATCAGGTAACACTGGGCCTCAACGTAGACCCATTCATATTAAGCGCATTAAAGGAGGACATCACAAGCGAGGACGTATCAACAAACAGTGTGATGCCACATCCGCAGGCAGGAGAGGTGGATTTAATCTGCAAGCAGGACGGAATCATCTGTGGACTGCAGGTTTTTGAGAGAGTTTTCACACTGCTTGATGCAGACACAAAGGTAGAGTTTTACGTGAAGGATGGCGATAGGGTAGCAAATAAGCAGCTTATCGGCAAGGTTTACGGAGATATCAGAGTGCTCTTATGCGGTGAGAGAACTGCTCTCAACTATTTGCAGCGCATGAGTGGAATTGCCACATACACCAGCCAGGTTGCAGCACTCTTAGAGGGCACAGGCATCAGACTTTTAGATACCAGAAAGACAACTCCAAACAACAGAATCTTTGAAAAATACTCAGTAAGAGTCGGCGGTGGAAACAACCACAGATACAATCTCTCAGACGGAGTGCTGCTTAAGGATAACCACATCGGAGCAGCAGGCGGCGTGAAGGAGGCAATCGCCATGGCAAAGGCTTATGCTCCGTTTGTCAGAAAGATTGAGGTTGAGGTGGAGAGCTTTGATATGGTAAAGGATGCGGTTGAAGCCGGTGCCGACATTATCATGCTTGACAACATGTCCACAGAGCTTTTAAAGCAGTGTATCGATTACATTGACGGCAGAGCCAAAATCGAGGTTTCAGGAAATGTTACCAAAGAAAACATTGAAAGAATAAAAGGTCTTGGTGTAGACTATGTATCAAGTGGTGCACTCACACATTCAGCACCTATTATGGATTTATCACTTAAAAATCTGCATGCAGTATAGATTTTAAACTGCCGGTCACACGAGGCTGTGACAGTAATGTTTTTACAGAAAGGAACGAAAATGAACGGTGATGAGAGAAGAAAAAAAATAATAAATATTCTGTCCTCGTCAAAGTCGCCTGTGGCGGGAGTTGCGCTTGCAAAGGAGCTTGATGTGAGTCGTCAGGTGATAGTGCAGGACATAGCACTGCTTCGAGCAAACGGAGCCGCGATTTTTTCGACAAACAGAGGATATCTGATACAGGCTGACAAGCAGTATTCGAGAGTATTAAAGGTGATTCACGAGGATGATGAGGTAGAGGAAGAGCTTTCAACAATAGTTGATGCCGGAGGCCATGTGAAGGACGTATTTGTTTACCACAAGGTCTACGGAGTGCTCCGCGCCCATATGGATATCAAGTCCAGACGTGACGTCAGAAATTATCTCGAGGAAATCCGTACAGGAAAGTCCAGCCTTCTTAAAAATGTAACCTCCGGTTATCACTATCACACAATATGTGCGGAGAGTGAAGAGGTGCTTGATGCAATACAGGAGGAGCTTAAGAATAAAGGTTTTCTTGCAAAGCTGCAGGACTATGAGCCGGTGGATTTCTGGGGAGAGGATGAGGCAAAGGCTTAGGATTAAGTCTAAGCATATCCTTCTGCGATGAATATCAATACAGAAAATGCTAAAATACACGAAAATGGTACGTTGGCACTAAAAAGTAGTGGATTATTATAAAAAAATGTTGTATAATAAAGCTACTTTAAAACTCGAACAAAAGAAGGGGGATTTTATGAACAGTCAACAGTATAACAGAGCCAACAAACGTGTATTCCTCGCGGCAATCGTAGTATTTGCATATATAGCATTTACGTTATTTGCGGCATTTGGAACAAAAGAGGCAGATGCTACAAGGATAATTATACAGCTTGTTGCGGCAATAGCAGTAATAGTGATAGCTGTCATTGCATTTATTACAAAAAGAGATAGCAGAACCGGTGCACTTATGCTCGTAGGCGCCATGACAGCCGGATATTTTGTTATTGCACTGCTTAATTTAACAATAGGTACATGGACATATGCCCTTCCGCTTGTTATTGCGGCAATGATATATCTGGATATAAAGATGATGATGGTGATGAATGGTGTTATAATCATATCGAGCGTCATCAGGCTTGTCATGCAGCTTGGAACAGGGAACGCAGCTCTTCAGAATGACGTGATAGCGGTGTTTGTACTTGTACTTGTGGGATATGCGTCAGACAGTATCACGCTTCTTCTTAACCATTTCTTTGATGAAAATATGGATGAAATCAAAGAGTCGGCCATGGCACAGGTGGACAGCAATAAGAAGATGGTTTTAGTTGCGGAGAATATTTCAAAGCACTTTGATGAGGCTATGACCATGTTAAATGATCTTGATGAGGCGGTTGCGGTAAGCCACAGCTCCATCCAGGAAATAGCAGACAGCACAGAGAGCACGGCGGAGGCCATTCAGAAGCAGGCATCTATGTGTGTTGAGATTCAGGGAAATACAGACAATGCAGAGAACGGAATCAAGGCTATGATTGATGCCTCACGCCAGACAGACGAGACTGTAAAGCAGGGAGCTGATGTTGTTGAGGAACTCAAGGAGCAGGCCAACAACGTGGCAGAGGCAAGCAATGTGACAGTGTCGGTTATCCAGAGCCTCACAGCCAAGGTAGAGGAAGTAAAGAGCTTCGTTGAGTCGATTATCAATATTTCAAATCAGACCAACCTGCTTGCACTTAATGCTTCAATTGAGGCTGCCAGAGCCGGTGAAGCAGGAAAAGGCTTTGCGGTAGTTGCCGATGAAATCAGACAGCTCTCAGAGCAGACAAAGGATGCATCAGCCAATATTACAGAGATTATCAACAAGCTCAATGAGGACACAAGGCGTGCAAATGAGAGCATCGAGAACTCTGTATCATCGGTTGAGAAGCAGAATGAGCTTATCGACGATACAAGAGATAAGTTCAATGCCATGGGAGAGGCCGTTGAGCTGTTGATGAAGGATATCAATGTGGCTGAGGAGAGTATCAAAAAGATTCTTGATTCTACAACAGTCATATCAGACAATATCACACACCTTTCAGCTACCGGAGAAGAGGTCGCAGCTTCTTCAACAGAGGGACTTCGCATGGCGGATACCACAGTCGAGAGCATGGCAAAGTGCAAGAAGGTATTGGAAAATATCTATCTGCTTGCAGATGACCTCAAAAACTCTGTTGAGGAGAGTGAGGAAGAGCTTGAGCAGAAATTCGTTTTCCAGGAGCAGTAAATACGATTTTCATATTCATGGCAGGAGTGCATTTGCTCCTGCCGTTTTTACATATATTTTTATGATAAAAATATTTACATTATCGTAATATATGATAAAATATTTCTAACACAATAGAAACATAAACACATAGGATATATGGAGGAAGTTATGGACGATAACAATTTTATGAACAATGACAACCAGTCGTCAGGCACACCGGACAATACAGGTGTATTCGGGCAGTCTGCAGGTGCAGCAAATGGCTCAGACACATACAGCGAGCCGCAGGACACATACAGCCAGCCGACAGACACATATAATCAGTCTGTATCCCAGCAGGGAAGTGGGAATGCATACGCATATGGACAGGCAGCAGACCAGACAGGCAGCACAGATGGATATGTCAATAATCCGGGCGGTGCATATGGTTATGCAAATCAGGGCGCATACAACCAGAATCCAAACGCCCAGGGTGCATACAATCAGAATCAAAATGCCCAGGGCACATACAACCAGAACACATATGCCCAGGGTTCATTTAATCAGTCAGCTTACGGACAGGCACAGTATGGTCAGCAGCCAAACGGACAGGGCTACAATCAGACAGCATACGGACAGACAGCCTACAATCAGCCACAGTATGGAGCAAATCCATACAATCAGCCACCAAAGAACAGCAATGGCTTTGGTATAGCTTCCATGATACTTGGAATCGCATCTATTGTACTGTTTTGTACATGCATCAACTATGTGACAGCTCTGCTTGCCATCATTTTTGGTATTATACATATCATAAAGGGCAACAACAAGGCGTTTGGTATAGTTGGTATAGCAACAGCCGCTATCTCAGTTATAGTCAGCATCATATTCTGGGTTATAGCAGGCTCGAGCGTAAGCACAGATTTCGAAAAGGAGTTCATGAAGGGCTTTGACGAGGGCTATGAGTATTATAATGATGACGATTCATATGAGGATTACGATTATGATTATGATTCTTTTGATGATGACGATTTTGATTATCAGAATTTTGAGTATGATGGCATATATTAATTAGTTATCAAATTATTACAGAAGCAATTACACCTTGACAACAGTGGCTTTTCAGTTATATACTTAGACACAGTTAGTAAAAGGCAGTGACGAAGACAGTAGATATGGCAGGAAAGTCAAAGAGAGCCGGGATTGGTGAGAGCCGGTATGAGTATTGTCATTTTGAAAATCACTTCTGAGCCGCAGGCTAAAATCGCTATACAGTGCTGCGAGAGTAGGTTCTGACGTATTCCCTACGTTACAGGGGGCGGGTATGCAAGGGTATTTCCCTTAAGTACATTGTAATAGGTGGTATAGACGTATCAGGCACGCGTTCCTAATTACAGGAATGGGTGCCTTTTTTATTAATGAATATTCCATAAACCGGGATGTTCACGAACAATACAGAATAAGGAGAGATAGTCATGTACAACAAAGTTGACACCAATATGAACTTCGTTGAACGCGAGAAGAAGACAGAGCAGTTCTGGAGAGAGAGCGATATCTTCAGAAAATCCATGGAAAACAGAAAAGAAGGAGAGACATACACATTCTATGATGGACCTCCTACAGCAAACGGAAAGCCTCACATCGGACATGTTGAGACACGTACCATAAAGGATATGATTCCAAGATTCCAGACCATGAAGGGCAAATACGTGCCACGTAAGGCAGGCTGGGATACACACGGACTTCCTGTTGAGATTGAAGTGGAGAAGCTTCTCGGCCTTGACGGCAAGGATCAGATTGAGAATTACGGACTTGAGCCATTCATCAAAAAGTGTAAAGAGTCTGTATGGAAATACAAGGGCATGTGGGAGGATTTCTCCAACACCGTAGGCTTCTGGGCTGATATGGACAATCCATACGTCACATACGATGACAATTTCATTGAGTCAGAGTGGTGGGCTCTCAAGGAAATCTGGAACAAGGGTCTTCTTTACAAGGGCTTCAAGATTGTTCCTTACTGTCCTCGTTGTGGAACACCTCTTTCAGCACAGGAGGTGGCACAGGGCTACAAGACAGTCAAAGAAAAATCAGCAGTAGTACGTTTTAAGGTAGTAGGAGAGGATGCATATTTCCTCGCATGGACCACAACTCCATGGACACTTCCAAGCAACGTGGCACTCTGTGTGAACCCTGATGACACATATGTAAAGGTAAAGGCTGTTGACGGCTACACATATTATATGGCAGAGGCACTTGCAGACAAGGTGCTCTCACAGCTTCTTTCAAAAGAGGACGTTCAGGCAGGCAAGAAGGCATATGAGGTGCTTGAGACATACAAGGGAAAGGAGCTTGAGTATAAGGAGTACGAGCCACTTTATGACTGCGCTAAGCAGGTTGCTGACAAGCAGGGCAAGAAGGGCTTCTTCGTGACATGTGACACATATGTTACTATGTCAGACGGTACAGGAATCGTTCATATCGCTCCTGCATTTGGTGAGGATGATGCCAATGTCGGAAGAAACTATGACCTTCCATTTGTACAGTTTGTAAACGACAAGGGAGAGCTCACAGCAGAGACTCCATTTGCCGGTATGTGGGTAAAGGATGCAGATCCTGAGGTATTAAAGGACTTAAGCGGCAGAAAGCAGCTTTTCGATGCTCCTAAGTTTGAGCATGAGTATCCACACTGCTGGAGATGTGACAAGCCTCTTATCTACTATGCAAGAGAGTCATGGTACATCAAGGAGACAGCGGTAAAGGATGACCTTATCAGAAACAACAATACAGTAAACTGGATTCCTGAGTCTATCGGTTCGGGACGTTTCGGAAACTGGCTTGAGAATATACAGGACTGGGCTATTTCACGTAACCGTTACTGGGGCACACCACTCAATATCTGGGAGTGTGAGTGCGGACACAGAGAGTGTATCGGAAGCCGTGCAGAGCTCGCTGAAAAAGCAGGAGATCCAAAGGCTGCAGAGGTAGAGCTTCACAGACCATATATCGACGCTGTGACAATCAAGTGTCCTGAGTGTGGCAAGGACATGCACCGTGTACCTGAGGTGCTTGACTGCTGGTTTGATTCAGGAGCCATGCCATTTGCACAGCACCACTATCCATTCGAGAACAAGGAAGTATTTGAGAAGCAGTTCCCTGCCAAGTTTATCTCAGAGGCAGTTGACCAGACACGTGGATGGTTCCATTCACTCATGGCTGAGTCTACACTCCTTTTCAACAAGGCTCCTTATGAGAATGTTATCGTGCTTGGACACGTACAGGATGAGAACGGACAGAAGATGTCAAAATCAAAGGGCAATGCGGTAGATCCGTTTGACGCACTTGAGACTTACGGTGCAGATGCCATCAGATGGTATTTCTATACAGCATCGGCTCCATGGATTCCAAAGAAGTTCTCAGGAAAGCTCGTGCTTGAGGGACAGCGTAAGTTCATGGGAACACTCTGGAACACATACGCATTCTTTGTGCTTTATGCAAATATCGACAATTTTGATGCTACAAAATACAGCCTTGAGTATGATAAGCTTGCCGTAATGGACAAGTGGATTCTTTCAAAGCTCAACTCAGCAGTGGCAGGAGTGGATGAGTGCCTGTCAAATTACAAGATTCCGGAGGCTGCAAAGTACCTTCAGGAGTTCGTAGACGACTTGAGTAACTGGTATGTACGCCGCAGCCGTGAGCGTTTCTGGGCAAAGGGCATGGAGCAGGACAAGATAAACGCATACATGACACTTTACACAGCACTTGTCACCATATCAAAGGCAGCAGCACCTATGATTCCTTTCATGACTGAGGATATCTACAGAAACCTCGTCTGCTCTATTGATAAGAGCGCACCGGAGTCAATCCATCTGTGTGACTACCCTGTAGTTGATGAGAAGCTGATTGACAAAAAGCTCGAGGCTGATATGGACGAGGTACTGAAGGTCGTAGTACTCGGACGTGCATGCCGTAACGAGGCAAATATCAAAAACCGTCAGCCAATCGGTAAAATGTTCGTAAAGGCACCGGAAAAGCTGGATGAATTTTATGTGGATATCATCGCAGACGAGCTCAATGTAAAAGAGGTTGAGTTCACTGATGATGTGTCACACTACACTACCTACAAATTCAAGCCACAGCTTAGAACAGTGGGACCTAAGTATGGTAAATACCTTGGACAGATCAAGGCAGTTTTGGCTGAGCTTGATGGTCATAAGGCTATGGAGGAGCTCAATAGCACAGGCTCCCTCAAGCTTGACAGTATTAGTGATGAAGTTGTATTATCTAAAGAGGATTTACTCATCGAGATGACTCAGATGGAGGGCTATGTGACACAGTCTGACAACAATATCACAGTTGTCCTTGACACCAACCTCACTCCTGAGCTTATCGAGGAAGGTTTCGTAAGAGAAATCATCAGTAAGATCCAGACAATGCGTAAGGACGCAGGCTTTGAGGTCATGGATCACATCGCTGTGACATACGAGGCAGATGAGAAGCTTTCAAATGTATTTGAAAAGTTTGGTGATGAAATCAAAACCGAGGTTCTTGCCGTATCAATTAAATCAGGCGAACTTAAGGGCTATGAAAAGGATTGGAAGATTAATGGCGAGGCTGTTAAGCTTGCAGTTGAAAAACAATAATCTCTGCGCAAGAGGGAGCATTAATTTGCTCCCTTTTGGTGCCATAAGGAGGAAAAAGATGAGAGATAATACGTTTAGCAAAAAGGTGTTTATTAAGACTGTATCAGACAATTTAAAAAATAAATATCGCAAGACCATAGATGATGCCACACAGCAGGAGCTTTATCAGGCTGTATCAGAGGCTGTAAAGGATGTCATCATGGATGAGTGGATTGCCACACAAAGAGTTATGGACAAGGATGATCCAAAGGTTGTTTACTATATGTCCATGGAGTTTCTGATGGGCAGAGCTCTCGGAAACAACCTCATAAACCTCTCAGCATACAAGGAGGTCAAGGAGGCTCTCGATGAGATAGGCGTGGATATCAATGCTATCGAGGACCAGGAGCCGGATCCTGCACTTGGAAACGGCGGACTCGGAAGACTGGCAGCATGCTTTATGGATTCACTTGCCACACTCGGATACCCTGCATACGGCTGTGGAATCAGATACAGATATGGTATGTTCAAGCAGCAGATTTCAGACGGCTTCCAGATAGAGGTGCCTGACAACTGGCTCAAGGACGGATATCCATTTGAGCTTCGTCGTCCGGAGTACTGCTACGAGGTCAAGTTTGGCGGATATGTGCAGGAGAGCACAGATGAAAACGGAGAGCTTCATTTTGAGCAGAAGGACTATCAGTCGGTGCTTGCAGTGCCTTATGATATGCCTATAGTCGGCTATGACAACAACGTGGTCAATTCACTTATGATTTGGGATGCCGAGCCAAAGAACGGCTTCTCTCTCGAGTCCTTTGACCAGGGTGACTACGACAAGGCAGTGGAGCAGGAAAATCTTGCAAGAAATCTTGTTGAGGTGCTCTATCCAAACGATAACCATGTAAAGGGCAAGGAGCTTCGCTTAAAGCAGCAGTATTTCTTTGTATCAGCGAGCATCCAGCGTGCACTTGCAAGGTTTAAAAAGCATCACAGCGATTTAAAGGATCTCCCGAATAAGGTCGTTTTCCAGATGAACGATACTCATCCTACAGTTGCAGTTGCAGAGCTTATGAGAATCCTTGTGGACGAGGAGCATCTGCCATGGGATGATGCATGGGATATCACTACAAGATGTGTAGCCTATACTAACCATACAATCATGGCTGAGGCACTTGAGAAGTGGCCAATCGAGATATTCCAGAGACTGCTTCCTCGTGTATACCAGATTGTTGACGAGATAAACAGAAGATTTGTGATCCAGATTAACGAGAGATATCCGGGCAATGAGGACAAGGTAAGAAAGATGGCAATCCTCTATGACGGACAGGTCAAGATGGCAAATATGGCTATCGTTGCAGGCTACTCTGTAAACGGTGTTGCAAAGCTTCACACAGAGATACTTAAGAATCAGGAGCTTCATGATTTCTATGAGATGTTCCCTGAGAAGTTCAATAACAAGACAAACGGAATTACACAGCGTAGATTCTTAGCACACGCAAATCCACTCCTTGCAGACTGGGCAACAAAGAAGGTGGGAGCCGGCTGGATTACAGATCTTTCACTGCTTTCAAAGCTCAAGGCTTATGCTGACAGCCCTGTTGCACAGCAGGAGTTTGCAGAGATTAAGAGAGCAAACAAGGTGCGTTTAGCCAAGTATATCAAGGAGCACAACGGTATTGATGTAAATCCGGATTCTATCTTTGATGTGCAGGTAAAGAGACTTCACGAGTACAAGAGACAGCTCATGAATATCCTTCATGTGATGTATCTGTACAACAAGATCAAGGAAAATCCGTCTATGGATTTCTATCCGAGAACATTCATTTTTGGAGCAAAGGCAGCAGCAGGCTACAGAAATGCAAAGAAGACGATCAAGCTCATCAACAGTGTGGCTGATGTGATAAATAACGATGCTTCTATCGGTGGCAAGCTCAAGGTCGTATTTATTGAGGACTACAAGGTATCCAATGCCGAGATTATCTTTGCGGCAGCAGATGTCAGCGAGCAGATTTCCACAGCGAGCAAGGAGGCATCAGGAACAGGAAACATGAAGTTCATGCTCAATGGAGCACTCACCATCGGAACCATGGATGGTGCAAATGTCGAGATGTTCGATGAGGTGGGAGCTGACAACATGTTTATCTTTGGAATGAGCTCTGATGAGGTCATCTCACACGAGAATAGACATGACTACAATCCTGTTGATGTATACAACAACGATGCCGAGCTTAGAAAGGTAGTAAACCAGCTCGTAGACGGCACATATTCACCAAATGACCATGAGCTTTTCAGGGAGCTTTACAACTCACTGCTCAATCCACAGCAGGGACAGGTGGCTGACCGCTACTTTATCCTCGCAGACTTCCGCTCATATGCAAATGCACAGCAGAAGATTAATGATTATTACAAGAACAAGAGCGCATGGAGAAAGAGCGCACTGCTCAATATCGCAAATGTAGGAAAGTTCTCATCAGATAGAACAATCCAGGAGTATGTGGACGATATCTGGCATCTTGACAGGATTACCGTAAATATGGCAGGAGTATAGGATTTTGGAAAAAGTTATCGCAAAGACGGGTATCAGTGGCAGCACGCTTAAGCTTATAGCCATTTTTACCATGCTCATAGACCATACTGCGGCAACGGTTATTCTTCGGATGATAAATAACGGGATAGGTGGACAAACGCTTATTGATATCTACTGGGTCATGCGTTCTATAGGGCGCATGGCCTTTCCTGTTTTTTGCTTCCTGCTTGTGGAGGGCTTTAAATATACGCACAGCAGGGAAAAATATGCTGCGAGACTGTTTATATTCGCGCTTATCTCTGAGATACCGTTTGACCTTGCAATAAACAATACAGTGCTTGAATTTAAGAGCAACAATGTGTTTTTTACACTGCTTTTAGGATTGCTTGCCATCACGGTGCTGGACTGGCTTAAGTCGGTCGATAAAATAGAAAAGTCATCCTCTGCTGTTAAGTGGTTTTTTGTCACACTGATCAGGTGTATAGTAATGGTATCAGTGGTGCTTGTTATGATGATTATTGCAGAGTTTGTGCTTTGCTGCGATTATGGGGCAGCGGGTGTGGGATGTATTGTCATGATGTACCTGCTTTCTTCAAACCGAGAGATTGCATTTGCGGTGGCAGTCATACTGCTTGGGCTTTTCTCAGGTACCATAGAGTTTTTTGCACTGTTTATGCTTATACCGCTTCGATATTACAATGGAAAAAGAGGCATTTCACTCAAATATGTGTTTTACGCCTTTTACCCGGTGCATCTTTTTGTGCTTTATCTGATATGCAGGCTTTCTATGGCGCACAAGCTTTTGTAAGCAGATGCTGTTAAAGTCTGTCAATTATGATTATATTTGATTATAATAGTGGAAATGGGGGAATAGATGAAAAAGCTTTTAAAAACCATACTGGCACTCGTGTTTGCCGCCTGTTGCTTTATGTTCGCTGCAAAATGCTTAAATGCAGGAGGGCTTACCGGTGCTATAGCTGATTTTCCTACAGCTATACACAGAGCCGTAAAGGGGCAAATGCAAACCACAACAGACTATTTAAACGGCGAACAGACAGAGTACGATGAGTCAGTATTTACAGGGGAATATCACTACTACTACGAGAAGCTGTCAGATGACGATAAGCTTATTTACAGGCAGATTTATGCGATGATGCAAAAGCGCATGGACGGAATTTCACTTAATACTACCGACACTGACAACGTAAGCCGTATACAGCAGTTTGTGCTGCTTGATAACCCACAGTTTTTCTACATAGAAAAGAGTCAGTATATTGTGAGAAACAGCATCATTTTTTCGCCTGTATACAATATGGCGGAGTCTGATATCGATAGTGCAGCAAGTGCGATTTCCAGCTATGTGTCAGCCTGTATGGCAGGTATTGAGGAAGGCGCATCAGATTATGACAAGGCAGTGCATTTCTATGAATATGTGATAGAGCATGCCGAGTATGAGGAGAATTCTCCCCACAATCAGGACATGTACTCAGCAGTGCTTGGAAGGACCGTCTGTCAGGGCTATGCGATGATGTTTAAGTATCTGTGTGACCGGGCCGGCATCAGCTCGTTTATTGTGACAGGTACCACATCTGATGCAAACCACGCCTGGAATATGGTATATTTAGACGGTGCGTGGTGTGCGGTGGACTGCACCTACGGTGATGGTGATTATTTGGGAAAGGGCATATCCTACAGCTGGTTTGGAGTGCCGCTTGATGTGGTAAAGCTCACACGTACATTGGACAATGAGGATATGCTGCCGCAGGAAGCGACTGTGGAGGATGATTATTATTACAGGAATGGTCTGTATTTTACATCCTATGACCTTAAAGTCTTACAGGGCATGACAACGTCATCTAACTATATCACGTTCAAGTTTGCGGACAGAGAAACCTATGATACTGCATGTCACAGTCTTTTCGAGAAGGGTGACTACAAATATCTCATACCGACGGCAAGAGGCGGCACTATCACGTATATGCAGGAGCCTAATTCACTTGCAGTGTTTATACACATAGAGCTGGGAAGCTGATAAACTCTGTTTGAGGCGGCATTTACTCCCACTAGGCTAAGGAATTATGAAAGCGTATGCCACAGACGTACGCCGCGCCGAAAGTGTGCATCTGGCGAATGTACACAAACCTTGAGCCGAAATTCGACACCTGACAAATTAACGCAATTCTTACGAATTGTTCTGCCGCAGTACCCGCCGGGTGGCACAACCCATGAAGGGCGGGCGGCGACACACAAATAAAAGAAAGAGGAATCCAAATGTCATTTTGTCATCTTCACACCCATACCGAGTACAGTCTGCTCGATGGGTCAAACAAGATAAAAGAATATGTAAAGCGCGTCAAGGAGCTTGGCATGAACTCAGCCGCAATCACAGACCATGGCAATATGTACGGTGTGGTGGAGTTTTACAAGACGGCAAAGGCAAACGATATCAATCCTGTCATAGGCTGCGAGGTGTATGTGGCACCAAATTCGCGCTTTGACAGGGAGACAAGCCACGGTGATGACAGGTATTATCATCTGATTCTGCTTGCTGAGAATAATACAGGCTATGCCAACCTCATGAAGATAGTGTCAATAGGCTTCACAGAGGGCTATTATTACAGGCCGCGAGTGGATTTTGAGACGCTTGAGAGATATCATGAGGGGCTTATATGCCTGTCTGCCTGTCTGGCAGGAGAAATCCCAAGATACATCGTCAGAGGCTTTTATGACGAGGCAAAGGAGATTGCAAGGAAGTATCAGGACTGCTTTGGAAAAGACAATTTCTTCCTTGAGCTGCAGGACCATGGCATTGATGACCAGAAGCTTGTGAACCAGCAGCTTCTTAGGATGAGTAAGGAGCTTGGAATAGGGTTAGTGTGCACTAATGACGTGCACTATACCTACGAATCCGATGCGGAGGCACATGATGTGCTTTTGTGCATCCAGACCGGTAAAAAGGTGTCGGATGAGGACAGGATGCGCTATGATGGCGGACAGTTTTTCGTGAAGAGCGAGGAGCAGATGAGAGCGCTTTTCCCATATGCCACAGAGGCTATTGAGAATACACAAAAAATTGCCGATAGATGCAATGTGACGCTTGAGTTTGGCAATTACAAGATTCCAAAGTATGAGGTGCCTGATGGCTATGACAGCGCCGAAGCCTTCCTTACAGAGCTCTGTGAGAAGGGCTTTAGGGAAAAGTACATAGGCTGTGGCGAGTACAGTGATGAGGAGCTTAAAAAGATACATGCCGATATGGATTATGAGCTTGGTATTATAAAGACCATGGGCTTTATAGAGTATATCCTTATCGTGTGGGATTACATCAACTGGTGCCGCACGCACGACTGCTGGGTAGGCCCGGGACGAGGCTCAGCTGCGGGAAGCAGGGTGTGCTACTGTACCGGAATTACGGATATTGACCCGGTTAAATATAATCTGCTCTTTGAGAGGTTTCTAAACCCGGAGCGAGTTTCCATGCCTGATATCGACGTGGACTTTGAGTATGCGGAGAGATATCGAGCAATAGAGTATGTTCAGCAGAAGTACGGACACGATTCTGTAACACAGATAGTCACCTTTGGTACGATGGCTGCAAGAGGAGTCATAAAATCAGTCGGAAAGGCACTGGATTTCCCATATGCAGAGACTGACAGGCTTGCAAAGATGGTGCCTCAGGAGCTGAATATCACGATTGACAAGGCACTTCAGATGAACCCTGAGTTCAAGGGCATTTACGAAAGTGATGCCAGAGTGCATGAAATGATAGATATGGCCAAAAGGCTCGAAGGGCTGCCAAACCATACGTCCGTGCATGCGGCAGGAGTGGTAATCTATCCGGGTGTGGCGAGCGATTATGTGCCTCTTGGAAGGGCAAATGACGGAAGCCCTACCGCGGAGTACAATATGGTACAGCTCGAGGAGCTTGGTCTTTTAAAGATGGACTTTCTGGGTCTTCGTACACTTACGGTGCTAAAGGATTCTGTGAAGAATATCAAGGCATCAAGGGGCATTGATGTTGATATCGACCATATTGATTTCAATGACAAGGGCACACTTGACTTTATCGGAACAGGAAAGACAGAAGGTGTATTCCAGCTCGAGTCTGCCGGTATGCAAAGCTTCATGAAGGAGCTCAGTCCGCAGAGCTTTGAGGACATCGTGGCAGGTATTTCACTCTACCGTCCGGGTCCTATGGATTTCATCCCAAACTATATAAAGGGCAAGAACAATCCAAAGGAGATAAGCTATGTGACGCCGGAGCTTGAGAGTATTCTAGAGCCAACCTACGGCTGTATAGTATACCAGGAGCAGGTTATGCAGATAGTGCAGAAGCTTGCGGGCTATACAATGGGACAGGCGGACAACATCCGTCGTGCCATGAGCAAGAAGAAGCAGTATGTCATCGACGCAGAGCGCCAGAGCTTTGTGTACGGAGACAAGGAGCGCGGCATAAAGGGCTGTGTGGCAAACGGCATAGATGAAAAAGCCGCCAACAGCATATACGATTCGATGGTCGATTTTGCGAAGTATGCGTTCAACAAATCACATGCTGCCGCGTATGCGAAAATCAGTGTTCAGACTGCATGGCTCAAAAATTACTATCCGGTCGAGTTTATGGCAGCGCTCATGACCTCTGTTATCGACAATTCAGCCAAGGCGGCGCAGTATCTTTACAGCTGTCGTGATATGGGGATTAAGGTGCTTCCGCCGGATATCAACTGTGGACAGGGTGAATTTACCGCTGAGGGAGACCATGTCAGATATGGCATGTATGCCATCAAATCACTCGGCAGGCCTGTCATAGACCAGATAATCGAGGAGAGAGAAAGCGGCGGCAGCTTCCGCACACTCTCGGATTTTATCGAGAGAACCTGCCAGAAGGAGCTTATCAACAAGCGTGCGATTGAGAATCTGATAAAGGCAGGAGCCTGTGATTCACTCGATGGCACGAGAAAGCAGATGGCAATGGTGTATGCATCGATTGTGGACAGGGTGCAGCATGACAAAAAGTCAACGATGGCAGGGCAGATGAGCCTGTTTGACCTGGTCTCAGATGAGGACAGGCAGTCGTTTGAACTTAAGTATCCAAATGTTGGTGAATATGATGCAGAAGAGGCCCTGGCATATGAAAAAGAGGTGCTTGGCATCTATTTAAGCGGACACCCTCTGGAAAAATATGCAGCTACCCTAAAGAAAAACATCACAGCAAATGCGATAGATTTTGTGCTTGAAGAGGAGAGCGGTGCCGTAAAGATAGAGGACAATGCGCACGTAGTAATCGGAGGCATGATAGCTACAAAGACGATTAAGTTTACCAAGTACAATCAGGCCATGGCTTTTATCACGATAGAGGACCTGACAGGAACTGTTGAGGTAATTATTTTTCCGAGAGATTACGAGCGCTACCAGAGATATTTACAGGACGATGCTAAAATATTTGTCATCGGACATGCGACAGTCGAGGATGAGCAGAACGGCAAGATAATCTGCGAGAAAATCATACCGTTTGATGAGCTTCCGAAGCAGCTATGGCTCAGGTTTGATACAATGGAGGACTATAAGAAAAATGAGAGCAGGCTCCTTGAGACAATCCGTGAATCAGACGGAGGAGATGAAGTCATAATTTACATCGCAGATACAAAGCAGATGAAAAAACTTGGCAGAAATTATTCCGTAAATGCAAATAATGAGCTCATGGAGCAGCTTTTAGAGTTTTTGGACAAAGAAAATGCGAAAATTGTTGAAAAGAATATTGAAAAATTATGCTAAAACAAGTACAATAGATTGGGATTAGAATAAATGATAATTTTTTAACATATGGAGGTTATACCAATGGCAAAAGAGATTAACACAATAGGTGTACTTACAAGTGGTGGTGACGCACCGGGAATGAACGCAGCGATTCGTGCCGTTGTTCGTCAGGCTCTCTCAAAGGGCAAGAAGGTTAAAGGAATCAAGAGAGGATACGCAGGTCTGTTAAATGAAGAGATCGTGGATATGGATTCAAAGAGCGTTTCAGACACAATCTCACGCGGTGGTACAATCTTACAGACAGCCAGATGTAAGGAGTTCGTTACAGCAGAGGGACAGCAGAAGGGTGCTGAGATCTGCAAGAAGCATGGCATCGATGCTATCGTAGTTATCGGTGGTGACGGATCCTTCCAGGGTGCGCAGAAGCTTGCTGCACTTGGCATCAACACAATCGGTCTTCCTGGCACAATCGACCTTGATATCGCATGTACAGATTACACAATCGGTTTCGATACAGCCTGCAACACAGCTATGGAGGCTATCGACAAGGTACGTGATACATCTACATCACACGAGAGATGCTCAATCATCGAGGTTATGGGACGTGGAGCAGGATACATTGCATTATGGTGTGGTCTTGCAAACGGCGCTGAGGAAGTATTACTTCCTGAGAAGTATGACAACAACCTTGAGGCACTCATCGAGAGAGTAGCTCATGCAAGAGAGCTCGGCAAGCAGCATTACATCATCATCAATGCTGAGGGTGTAGGACATTCACAGGAGATGGCTAAGGAAATCGAGGCTGCAACAGGCATCGAGACACGTGCAACTATCCTTGGACATATGCAAAGAGGTGGAAGCCCATCATGCAAGGATCGTGTATACGCTACAATCATGGGCGCTATGGCAGTTGATTTACTCTGCGAGGGCAAGTCAAACAGAGTTGTTGCACACAAGGATGGCAATTTCGTAGATTTCGATATCGACGAGGCACTTGCTATGAAGAAGAGCGTAGACGAGTACATGTACGATATCTCTAAATCTCTGGTTTAGTATCCAGTATAATTATAATAAACATGAATGCCCTTGTATCCGGCACATTAAATGCAGGTAATTGCGTGCATGTGCCGGTGCAGGGGCATTTATGCATTCGGTGAACGATGAATGCGTATAGGTATCAGCCGCAGGTCTATCATATGTGTAAGCATATGATGTAGTGAAAATCACTGGCAGTAGGATAATATACATCGACATAGAAAGAGAAGAAAATGATTACAAGTGCATCAAACAAAAATATAAAAAATGTGCAGGCTCTTTTAAGCAAGGCAAAGGAGCGGAAAAAGCAGGGTGTATTCGTGGTCGAGGGCCCAAAGATGAGCTTTGAGGCGCCATATGACTGGGTAAGTGCCATATATATGTCTGAGTCATTTTTTAATGATGACAGATTTAAGGAAGAGAAGCAGCGCTTCCTTGACAAAACAGAAATAGTGAGCGACTCAGTGTTTAAGAGCATGTCTGATACGCAGACACCACAGGGTGTGCTTGCTATAGTAAGGATGCCGCACTATGAGATAGATGACCTGTTTAAGGGAGATAAAACAGAGCTTCTTGTGCTTGAGAGCATACAGGATCCGGGAAACTTAGGCACCATGATCCGTACCGGTGAGGGCGCAGGAGTAAGCGGCATCATAATGAACCGTACGACAGTGGACATTTTTAATCCAAAGACAGTGCGCTCCACTATGGGCTCACTCTACCGTGTGCCGTTTTACATCACAGATGACCTTCCAAAGACTATAGAGTATGCAAAGTCAAAAGGAGTTTCTCTCTACGCAGCCCATTTAAAGGGAAAGTGTTCCTACGACAGACCGGACTACACCGGAGCCTGTGGCTTTATGATAGGAAATGAGGGCAATGGATTATCAGATGAGATAGCTGACATGGCGGATACATATATCCGCATCCCTATGGAGGGAGCTGTGGAGTCGCTTAATGCCGCGATATCAGCTACTTTGCTCATGTATGAGTGCAACCGTCAGAGAAGGCTTTTGGGAGAATAATATGCGTATTTGGTTTAAGATTTATACGGACACGCACCTGATGCGTGATATTACAATAGAAAATGACAGTGACGATACACGTACACACAAGATTTTTAAGGCTCTTGAGGATGCCTGCCTTGCATTTGATCTGGGAAAGCCCATCTGGCTTGACAGCAACGTAAGTGATTTCAAGAGGCATGGAAAGACCCGCTTTACGAAGGATAATTTTGTGGAGGATATCGACTTTGATTTTCTCGAGATGCACATCATCGAGGAGGATTGATGCCTCATAATGGATATGATGAGTTATTATTGATATAAGGACGGTCCGCACACTGCAGGCACAGCGGCACACACGTACTCTCTCGTAGGCGCATAGCGAAGCTATTTAGAATCTGTTGAATTATGCTTCACAACCAGAAATGCACCGGCATGGACGCCGGGGCAAGGTGTTATGCGCCATGGACGGCGCATAAAAGCCGGTTTCGTCAAGCATAGAAAACCAAAAGGCATAATTCCTACAGATTCTTAATGGCGTAGCGTAGCTTACGAGAGAGTACGTGTGTGCCGCCGTGCCTGCAGCGTGCGGACCTGTGCACATAAAAAATAAGCAACATATAAAATAACAAGAATTAAAAATATATAAATAATAGGTATAATTTGCCAATTATGCGAATAAATATGCTATAATTGATTAAAATGGTCTGGTAAACATACAGGCGAATAGATTATAGGGAGGTTTTTAATGGAACAAGAGTTTGCGGAGGGCATCGATAGCTGGGAGACTATGATGTTTCTATACAATTCTGCACTGAAAGAGGTCAATACGAAGCTCGAGATACTAAATGACGAGTTCGTTCACATACATAATTATAATCCGATAGAGTACATAAAGTCGCGTATCAAGACTCCTGAGAGCATAGTTAAGAAGCTCAAAAAGGGCGGCTACGAGAGCACTATAGAGAATATGGTCACATATGTAAAGGACATAGCGGGCATTAGAATCGTGTGCTCGTTCACCTCCGATATATACCGGCTTGCCGAGATGATCGGTAGGCAGAATGATTTGACTGTCATATCGGTAAAGGACTATATGAAGCATCCGAAGGCAAGTGGCTATAAGAGCTACCATATGATAGTTTCGGTGCCTATTTTCCTTTCAAACAAGGTGGTTGACACAAAGGTTGAGATACAGATTCGTACAATAGCTATGGATTTCTGGGCAAGCCTTGAGCACAAGATATATTACAAGTTCGAGGGCAATGCTCCGGATTATATCAGCCGCGATCTGCGTGAGTGTGCAGGTATCGTAGGGCAGCTTGATGCAAAGATGCTTTCGCTCAATGAGGCAATCCTTGAGGAAAAGGAGAAGCAGGAGCATGAGAGGGAGGAGAAAATACGAGAAGATGAACATCATTAATGTTGAAAATATAACAAAGTTATATACGGGAAGGAAGCTTTTTTCTAAAGCTTCCTTTTATGTGCAGGAAAATGAAAAAATCGGTATCATAGGTATAAATGGTACAGGAAAATCTACACTTTTAAAGATTGTGGCAGGGGATGAAGAGCCGGATGAGGGTACTGTCACCACAGCAAATCACATAGTGATAAACTATCTGCCGCAGAATCCGGAGTTTGACCCGGATGAGACAGCGCTTGAGCATGTGATGAGTCGTGTGGTTACCTCGCAGCTCGATGAGGACATGCGCTGGAGTATAGAAAGTGATGCAAAGTCGCTTCTTATGAAGCTGGATATCACAGATATGACGCAAAAGACAGGTGAGCTCTCAGGAGGTCAGAGAAAGAGGCTTGCGCTTGCAACGGTCGTACTTAAGCCGTGTGATGTGCTGATACTTGACGAGCCGACCAACCACTTAGACTATGAGATGGTGGAGTGGCTTGAGGATTATCTGCGTCGTTTCAGGGGCGCGATCATTATGATCACACATGACCGCTATTTCCTTGACAGTGTCTGCAACAGAATCGTGGAGGTGGACAAGGGACAGACCTACAGCTATGACACAAATTACTCAGGCTTTCTTGAGCTTAAGGCAGCCAGAGAGGAGAGTGAGAGGGCAAGTGAGCGTAAGCGCCAGTCCATCCTTAGAAAGGAAATAGAGTGGATGCAGCGCGGTGCAAGAGCTCGTTCCACAAAGCAGAAGGCGCACATCCAAAGGTATGAGGCTCTGCGAGACCAAAAAGGACCACAGACAGACGGAAAAGTTGAGCTTTCATCGGTTTCATCGCGTATGGGAAGGACAACCATAGAGCTTCATGATATTTCAAAGGCATACGGAGATATCGTCTGTGTAAAGGATTTTACGTATATTTTCCTGAAAAATGACCGTATCGGTTTTGTAGGCAAAAACGGCTGCGGAAAGTCCACACTCATGAAGATAATCGCCGGTTTTATCGAGCCCGATTCAGGCGAGGTGGAGATAGGACAGACGATAAAGATAGGATATTTCGGTCAGGAAGTGGATATAGAGCCTGAGCTTCGAGTGATAGATTATGTGAAGGAAGCTGCCGAATTTGTGCGCACTGCAGACGGACTTGTGTCAGCATCTGCCATGCTCGAGAGGTTTTTATTTCCACCGGAGCAGCAGTACAGTCCTGTAGGCAAGCTCTCAGGTGGAGAAAAGAGAAGACTCTATCTGCTTCGTGTGCTGATGAGCGCACCGAATGTACTGATACTTGACGAGCCGACAAATGACCTTGATGTTGAGACGCTGGCTATTTTAGAGGATTATTTGGATGGCTATGACGGAATAGTCATTACGGTATCCCATGACAGGTATTTCCTTGACAGGATCGCAAAGCGTATTTTTGCATTTGAGGGAGCCGGAAAAATCGTACAGTATGAGGGCGGATACACAGACTACATGAATAAACGCCCACAGCCTGCGTCAGAAAATGCATCATCCACAGGAGCATCCGCAGCAGGAGCACAGGGAAATACTGCATCATATGATACAGACGCAAAAGAAGCCCGGAAGAAGAAATCCATGGAGACCTGGGGGCATGAGAAAAAGCTCAAATTTACCTACAAAGAGCAAAAAGAGTACGAGACGATAGAGGCTGATATAGAAAAGCTCGAAACACGTCTTTCTGAGATAGATGATGAGATGGTAAAAAATGCCACTAACTTTGGTAAGTTAAACGAACTCACAAAGGAAAAGGAAGACCTCGAGGGGCAGCTGATGGAGAAAATGGATCGCTGGGAGTATCTCGAGGATCTGGCGCAGAAAATTGCAAATTTGACAACTTCTTGACTTTTATTCCTTACACTATACCCTGTAAGGAGGAATTACAATGGCATACAAAATATTAATAGTAGATGATGAAAAAATGATGACGGAGCTGCTTTCGGATCACCTGAGGGATTGTGGTTATGATACGATAACAGCAAATTGCAGCAGACAGGCCGTGGAAATGTTACCCAAGCAGCCCGATCTTATCATTTTGGATATTAACATGCCGGATATGAACGGTTTAGAACTGTGTAAAAATATACGAAGCCACATTAATTGTCCGATAATATTTGTTACTGCGCGGATCAGTGAGCAGGATAAAATAAACGGACTGCAATACGGTGGTGATGATTACATCACAAAACCCTTCAGTCTGAATGAGCTGACTGCAAGAGTCGCAGCACATTTGCGACGTGATGAGCGAAACAAAGGACGTACTGCGGTTCTTACATCTAATAATCTGATAGTCAATCTTTCGGAGAGAGCGGTATTTTATGGTGATACTGTCGTTCCGTTTTCAAAGAGAGAATTTGATATTATAGAATTTCTTATGACAAATGCGAATCAGGTGTTTGACAAAGAGCGTATCTATGAAGCGGTGTGGGGATATGATGCCGAGGGAGACAGCAATGTCATAAAGGAGCACATACGCAAGATACGTGGAAAATTAAATGAGATAACAGGGCAGGATTATATAGAAACGATCTGGGGTGTGGGTTACAAATGGAAACGCTTATAAAAAAATTAAACAATTTATCTCTGCGCAAATATTTTGTGGTAAGTGTTCTTGCATCGCTTGTAATAATAGTCCTGCTCTCATTATTTACAATCTGGGGCTGCATGTCATTTCGAAAATATCTGCTGCCGGATTCAAACAATGTTTTTCTTAAGGTTTACCGGACATATGGGGATGGAAGTGAAGTATCTTATTCCATCAGGGTTAAGGTTGGAGAAGAGGGGGCAGAGTTGCCTGTTATTACGGCAGATGATAAGGCTGCAAAGAAACCTGTAGAAACAAGATATGCAATACAGCGCATTGAAAACAGTGTAGACTCATTATCTCCCAAAAGAAAAATGGCATATCATTTTTGTGGTGCTGCTATGGTAGTGATTCCTATTATATTCTCAATAGCTGGTATATTGTTATGTGGATTTTTCTTTTATAGGTGTAAGCTTCAACTGCCACTTGGGAAGCTGTCAGAAGCAACACAGCAGATATTAGATCAAAATCTGGATTTTAACTTGCGCTATGACAGTGAGGATGAAATGGGAGTGTTGTGCAGTTCATTCGAGCAGATGAGACTTAAGCTCAGTGAGAATTACCGTGAAATGTGGAATATGCTTGAGGAAAGAAGACTATTGCAGGCATCAATAGCTCATGATCTGCGAAATCCTATAGCGGTTATAGAGGGATATACTGAATATCTGCAGCTCAATCTGAAAAAAGGAAGGCTTAGTGAGCAGAGAATATTAAAAATTGCAGAAAACATAAATATGTCAGCTAAACGGCTGGATAATTATACTGAGTCGGTGCGCACCTTAAACCAAATGGAGGATATAGAGTTAAAAAGGCAAAAAATAAGTGTTTCGGATCTGCTTAGCGATATAGAGGATGACTTTAAAATCATAGCGCAAAAGAAAAATATTGATTTCAGGATAAGTACGTTACTTTCCAATGAAGAAATATGCATTGATACTTCTGTATTGTATCGTGTGCTTGAGAATGTTTTTAATAATGCAATGAGATATGCAAAGCAGTGTATAAAACTGGATGTTTCATTGAATGGTCAGAAGTTATTATTTGCTATTGTCGATGATGGGGATGGATTTTCGGATGAAACTCTTTCAGAACAAAAGAAGCTGCTTCTTGCAAAAGCTTCGGAGGATGGTCATCTGGGTATGGGACTTGCGATAAGCAGGATACTTTGCAAAAAGCATGGCGGCAGTCTTGAAATAGGCAATAATGAAATGCATAATGCCGTTGTGAAAATAATATTTTCGGTTTGACTGATTTTTGACTTTTATATGATAAGGTCTCCTTGATAAAAACAAGGAGGTCTTTTTTTAATGAGAAAAATAGCAGATATGGTTTTGATATTTACCCTGTGTTGTTCATTTTGTGCCTGCAGCACGGGTACAAATTATAATAGCGCAACTGAGAAAGATAATGTACTGCACAAGGTAAAAAATGAAGAGTCTGACAATTCGGGTAAAAGCGTAAATCAGCAGACAGCAGGACTTAAAATATTAAATGATACAGAAACCCTTGCAAGCTGTTATACAGATGCCGGATATTATTATCTGACAGAGGATGTTGAAGAACTTGAAAACGGTGAGTACGGTGCACACCTTATGTATATGGATTTTGCCACAAAACAGGAAATCTATTTGTGTAGCAATACAGGCTGTAAACACAATACACCGGACTGCCCGGCAGTATTTGTAATGGATGAATTTCCGATATGTACGAGTGGTATTTTTGCTTATGGGGATAAAATTTATGTGCTGAGTAAGGAAATGGATAATGAGGGAGCGGTTACGCAGGATTTTTATGATCCGGATGGACAGTTGGCTGAAACAGAAGCGTCACAGGCAGCACTTTATGAGATGGATACTGACGGAACAAACCGACATAAGGTTTATAGCTTTGATGTGGGACTTACGGTTGAGGATACAGTACTCGGAAACAGTGAAGGGCTTTATTTTGTCACCAAAAAGCTGTCTGAGTCTACAGCGGAGGATAGCCGGAGTGTCACGACTTCATCGGGTAAAACTCTTTTATTCTGGGATGCGGATACCAAAAGTGCTAAGGCGATATGTAAGCTGGATTTTGATGATGGTATTACCAGAAAGATTATAGGCTGCCTTGATAATGCACTGGTATTAAGTGGCATTGACTATGGAAAAGAGCTTACAACAGATGATTATACGATGAGTGATGATGACTGGAATGATATGTATAAAAATTCCACGGAGGTAATATCCACACTGGATCTAAGCACTAAAAAGCTAAGTAAAAAATATAGCATAGACAATCAGACATTGCACAGCATGGCAGTTGTGGACAATACACTATACGTGTCATATAAAGATACAGGAGAGATAAAAGCTGTAAATCTGGAAAATGGCGAAGAAAAACTGCTGTGTTCTCTTACACAGAATTATATCATGAATAAATTGGATGATATTTTGTGCTGTCAGACATGGGATGCATCAGATGATCATACTTTTTATTTTGTTAATACAAAAACCGGTGAGATACAAAATTCACCGCTTGTGAATAAGGCTCTCGGATGGGATTTGGAATTTAAGGCAGAGACCGGATCAAAAATTCTTGTCATATATGATTATGAATATACACCTTTGGGAGATGACTCTTATGATATTACCCAATACAGGTATGCACTTATAGAAAAGTCAGATATGTATGCAGAAAACGGAAATTATGAGCCGATTAAAATGATTGGAAAGGGGTGTTAAAGGATGCTTTGTCTTAACAATATAGCTAAAAAGTATAAAGATAAAATTGCATTGGAGCATGTATCACTGGAACTTGACAACGGCATATATGGTCTGCTTGGTCCAAATGGAGCGGGAAAGTCCACACTCATGAACATAATCACAGGAAATATCAAGCCCAGTGACGGACAAGTACTCTGGGATGGACATGACATAAAAATACTTGGCTCAAAATATCGAAGTATTATTGGCTATGCACCTCAGCAGCAGGGCTTGTATGACACGTTTACAGGGAAAAGATTTTTATCTTATATGGCGGCATTAAAAGGAATACCTAAAAAGGATATGTCACGGGAAATAGACAGGGTATTGGAGTATGTGAATATGACAGAAGCCGCTGACCGTGCAATAGGTACATATTCGGGGGGAATGAAGCAGCGTATCCTTATAGCACAGGCTGTATTAGGGAATCCAAAGCTCATCGTACTGGATGAGCCGACAGTGGGGCTTGATCCAAAAGAACGGGTAAGGATAAGAGAGAGGATATCTGAGCTGGCAGGGGATAAGGTGATACTGGTTTCGACTCACGTTGTTTCGGATATTGAGCCGATTGCTGGTGAGGTCATATTGATAAAGTCAGGAAGTATCATTGACAAGGATACAGTCGGAAATCTTTGCAGTAAATATGGAAATGTAAATGGTCTTGAAGAACTTTATATGACGATATTTGAGGAGGCAAAGCCAGATGCATAGATTGATATTTTATGAGCTGGATAAAATATGGAGAAAACGCAGTTTTATTCTGTCTATTTGTGTGCTTATGATCATAAACCTGTTCCTTTTATGGTATATCAATACACCTGAACTTAAAGAAACTACAGAAGAAAACTATAGGGATGAGCTTTATGAAGAACAGCAGAAGGTAGCCGGTTATAAGGAATATCTGAGATCAGTGCAGGAAAGTAAAGATAATTTAAGTAGTATATCCATATTCAAAAAGCAGGGACAAAACGATTACGCAGCAAGGAATATTGAAAAAAGTGCAAAAGATTATTCCGGACTGTCGGGAAAAAATATACGGTGGATGCCGTCAAAGGCTCTTAAAATTTCAATGGAGAGTGTATGGACGGATCTGCTTTTGATATTGTCGGTTTTTCTTTTTACCGGAAACCTAATATTTGCGGAAAAAGATAAAAAGCTTTTTTATATAACAAGAAGTACGAAAAACGGTCGCTTGCAGAGTGGGATTGCAAAGATTGTGGCTTTATTCGTCCACTGCACAATTATAACTATCCTGTTTTACGGAATGAATCTGATTTATGCCAAAATTACTATAGGCTTTGGGGATCTGACGGCAGATATCCAGTCAGTTGCAATTTATATGGAAAGCAATCTGCAGATCAGCATCTTAGAATATATAATTTATTCTGTTCTGACAAAAAGCTTTGCATTTTTTGCCACGGGCACTGTCATTATGGCATTTTGCATTATCGCAGACAGAATCATCCTGCCGTATGTCACTGCTTTTTTACTCTATGGGATCAGCTATATAGCATATTTGACAATTCCAGCAGTGGAAAAATGGTCTGTATTCAAATACATTAATCTGATAGGAATACTGGAAACTCAAAAGCTTTATGGAAGCTATCTGAATTTTAATATAGGAGGGTATCCGGTTTCAAGACTGGTTTTAACCCGGTCAATAATCATTGATCTGGCGATGTCCGGAATTACGCTATCAATTATACTTTTTGTCTATGGAAAAAATTTTGAACTGGTAAAAAGCCGATCAAAGCATAAAAAACATTTTCATCCGCATATTTCATTGCTTTACCATGAGGGATATAAAATAATGATTACCAATAGAGCCGCAGTGGTGATCCTGCTGTTTGCAATATTGATTGGCTGGCAAATTATCGGAAAAGAATATAATCCGTCCGCGCAGGAGCGGTATTACAGGGACATTATGCTGCAGCTCGAAGGAGAACTGACAGATGAAAAGGAAGCACTCATTATATCAGAACAGGAAAAATACGATAAGGCATTTTCTGAAATCGAACGCATTGATAATATGACTGCAAATGGGAAAATCAGTGAAAATGCAGCAGATGGCTTAAAGGCAGAATTGTACGCGGTAACATTTTTCTATCCTGCTTTTGAGCGTGTGCAGCATCAATATCAGAGGATATGTGAAAATGGAGGCAGTTTTATTTATGATACAGGTTATCTGTACCTGTTTGGACTAAAGAATAACGATCAGCTTATAAATCTATTTTTACTTTCATTGTGCGTGGTCACGGCATTTGGCAATGTTATCCCTATGGAATATCAGTGTGGAGTGTGGTATTTACTTGGTGCGACAAAGGCGGGAAAAAAGAAGATAATATATAGAAAGACCGCTGTATGTATCATGGCAGTAATGGGACTCTCGATCATCCCTGTAATATGCAGATTTATTAATATCTCAAAGGCATATCCGATGCATGGGGAAGGCTCTTCCATAACAGATATACCTTATTTTGAACAATTACCGCAGGCACTTTCCATCCGGGCTTTTATTATATTATTGATTTTGGCACAGATGGGTGCGCTTATAGCTGTAGCGGCAGGAACGCTTGTTATATCATACTGGCGAAAAAATCATATCCAGTCGGTTTTCTTTTCGATACTTGTTTTTGTTGTACCGCTTATCCTTAAAATATCAGGCATTGGATTTGCAGGATGGTTTTCTGTCTTTCCATTGTATTCATGGACAACACTTATTGGTGCTTAGGCTTTAACAGATTAAACAAACTCTGCGGTATTCCAAACCCGAATATGATACCGAGCACGATGGCACCCGCCACCTCAAAGGTTTCAATACCCTTTGAGGAGGAAAGTGCTCTGTCATTCGTAAAAAGATAATATGCCGTGTAAAAAATTCCTGCTCCAGGCACAAGAGGAAAGATACCGGAAAGCAGATAAACTGTCACAGGCATAGAGCGTGCCGCCGCAAAAATGCGCGCCATTATTGTAAGGCATAGTGTCGCGACAAGCGATGGAAACACAACACCCATATCAAACTGAACCATTATATAGTAGATGATCCAGCCAAACGCTCCTGTAAAACCGCAGTAAAACAGCTCCTTTTTTGGAGCGGAAAAAATAACTGCAAACGATAATGTGGCAAAGAGAGCCACAGCAAATTGTACTATAAACTCCATAGCTTAAAGCCCTCCCATATATTTCATCACAACAAACGGCAGACATGCTCCCACAGCAACACAAACGGCTGTGATCAGTGCGTCGAGCAGATGTATTGTGCCTGACAGGTAATCCCCGTTATAGATATCTCTGATAGAGGTAGTAAATGCTATTCCCGGAACAAGCGGCATGATAGCTCCTATAATGATTTTATCAGATAAAAGAGAAAGCCCTGTAAGTGTACTTGCAGTGGCAAGCAGTGTCACAAAAAGACTGGCAAGGATATTGGTAATAATCCTTGAGAAATTATATTTTTTAAGACCAAACAAAAGCACCTGCTCCAGTGAGCCGATAACAAATGCAAAAACAAAGTCAAGCCAGCTTCCGCCAAAAAGATAGCAAAAGCAGGCACTTCCGAGCCCACAGAAGAAAATCTGTGCGCTTTTTTTGTAATTAGCGATATTTTTGCACTGCTCAAGCCTGTCCCATGAGTCAATCAGGGAGATTTTCTGGTCACATATGTCTCTTGCGAGCTGGTTTAACGCGCTGATCTTTGCCAGATTGACAGCACCAAGGGGGACGTGGCGCACGATGCTGCAGGCATCCTCCTTGTTCTCATTTGCACTTGCAAATATTCCGTTTGACAGCACATATACGTCAAATTCCTCCACCTCATATGAACTTAGTATATGAACTACAGTGTCCTCCACCCTGTAGATTTCTGCACCGTTTCTGAGCATACAATCGCCAATTTCCACGGCGAGAGTCAGTATTTCCTTAGTGTATGCCATTTGTTACCTCACTCTTTAGATTAATTATTTTTATTGTATGATGTTTGCACGAAAAAAACAATATATCGCACGAAAAATATTGATTTAATTACATGTGTGTATTTTGTGTATAAAATCAAAATAAATGGAAATTATATACATATGAATATTAATCGAAGGGAGCATGAAAATGCCGGAGCATACTGATACCCCAAAAGAAAAAATCCTCGTGTATATACGTGCAGAGCAGCAGAAAACACTTCACCGCAGGCAGGTCTGCATCAATGACATAGCAAGTGTGTATTGCAAATATTCACGCTATGAGGGACAGATAAAGGGAATGATCGTGGATAAGATACGCGGTAAGAAGAGTGTGATACCTGTAATGAAAATAATAGAGCAAATCACCGAGCTCTATGATGATGCACAGGTTATAAGTATAGGTGAGCCGGAGGTGCTTGTAGAGTATGACGACAACAGCAAAAATAAGATTCTTGAGGCACTAAAGGTAGCAGCGGTGTGTATACTCATATTTTTCGGCTCGGCATTTACCATCATGGCTTTCAATAATGATATTTCGATATCAGGTGTGTTTGAGCATTTCTATAAGCAGATAATGGGTGTGGACAAGCCACAGGTGTCGGTGCTTGAGGTGTTTTACTGCATTGGTCTGGCGGTCGGAATCATACTGTTTTTCAATCATATAGGAAAACGTAAGCTATCCGACGATGTCACGCCGATTCAGGTGGAGATGGATAAGCATAACAAGGATACATGGGACACAATAATAGACAAGGTAAAGGAAAAGCAGGATGTTTGAATATATATTGCGTGAAATATTTTTGTCAATCATAGCGTTTTTGGCAGGAGCCGGGGTATCAGCAGGTGTGTTTGCATTTGTGCTTGTGATAGGAGTGGTGCCGCGTATACTTCGGTGCAGCAGGATAGAAAATATAATACTTATAGAAAATGTCATGATATGTGGTGTGGTGGCAGGTAATATATCATCGGTGCTTGATACGGCATATAATCTGGGCTTTGCAGATATGTCAAAGGAAATTGTCAGCAATATCTGCGGGAATATAATTATTGCAATATATGGACTGAGTGTCGGCATATTTGTCGGCTGTATTGCAGTGGCGCTCGCAGAAATACTGCACACATTCCCTATCATATATAAGCGCATGAAGCTTCGCGCCGGTCTTTCAATCATAGTGATTTCAATGGCAATGGGAAAGGCACTTGGAGCACTTTATTATTTCATGACGGGATTTGTTGCCACTTCATAGGACTCTCTTAAGTTATCTTTAGCTATATCAGGTTATACTCTTGAAACAAAAGACAAATAGGGTATAATGGAAATACGGAAGACGGAAAGGAAATATTATGATTACATCAATAGCCAGACAAAGCATCATACTCAAATGCTTACGCCAAAAATCAGTGATTGTAAGTAATTACGAGCTGTACTATACAGCAGGTCTTGCGAAGAAGTGCTTTGGAATCGCAGTCGATGCCGACATGGAGCCAAAGCAGCTTCTTGAGGAATTACAAAAACACATTGATAAGGTTTCGCCATCGGATGAGCAGGAGAAGTATCTCGTACATCTTCTTGGCAACTATGAGCCTGATGATACTCACGATGAACAGACCAAAGAGATGTTTCACATGGGTGAGACCGAGGAGCATATGTGGCAGGTCTCAATTACATAACAGCATCTCTTAGAGATAAAAACATGGGAAGAGCATGAATGGAGACAGAACATGGAAAAAGTAATAAGTATTGGAAATCAGGGATTTGAAGATATCAGAAAAAATGATAATTTTTATGTAGACAAAACGGATTTCATAAAGGAATGGTGGGAATCAAGGGATACGGTTACATTGATTACCAGACCGCGCCGTTTTGGAAAGACTTTAAACATGGATATGCTGAAGTGTTTTTTCTCCAATCAGTACGCAGGAAGGTCTGAGCTGTTTGAGGGATTATCTATCTGGAATGAAGAAAAATACAGAAATTTACAAGGTCAGTATCCGGTAATATTTGTCAGCTTTGCAGCAATTAAGGCAGATAATTATGTAGACGCAAGAGATGGAATTATATCCGCTGTGTATCGTGCATATCAGGAGCATTACAGCCTTTTTCAGAAAAGTGAAATTGAGGAGTCGGAAAAAAATTTCTTTAAAGAACTGGATATTTATGTCAATACAATTACACCTGATAAAAAAATGACAAATGAGACAGTATTTCGTGCTTTGAATAGTCTGGCAGCCTGTCTGTTCAGGTATTACGGAAAGAAAGCAATCATCCTTCTGGATGAATATGACACCCCGATGCAGGAAGCATATATCAATGGATATTGGGAAGAATTTACCGGGTTTATGCGGAGTATGTTTAATGCCACATTCAAGACAAATCCATACATGGAACGCGCGGTTATGACCGGAATTACAAGGGTATCAAAAGAATCACTGTTTTCAGACTTGAATAATCTTAGAGTTGTGACTCTGACATCAGAAGCATATAGCACCCGTTTTGGATTTACTGAGAAAGAGGTTTTTGCTGCACTGGACAGCTATGGTATGTCCGGTGAAAAAGAAAAGGTAAAAAAATGGTATGATGGTTTTGTATTTGGCTCTGTGAAGGATATTTATAATCCGTGGTCAATCACCGGTTTCTTAAAGGAAAAAAGATACCAGACATATTGGGTGGCAACCAGCTCTAATGGAATGGTCAGCAATCTGATTCAGAAGGCATCATCAGAGGTAAAAACAAAGATGGAAGAACTGTTGCAGGAGAGAGAGATTGTGGAAAGCTTTGATGAGCAGATAGTGTTTAATCAATTGGATGTGAACGAAAGTGCAATCTGGAGTCTACTGATGGCAAGCGGATATCTGAAAGCGGTTGAAGTGGAATATCGTGGAGAGCTGATGAAACCCTGGTATCATTTAAAAATCACAAATTTCGAGACAAAGTGTATGTTTGAAACTTTGTTTGCAGCATGGTTTAGAAATGCAACAGCCAGTTATAATAAATTTATCAAAGCAATGATGGAAAATGATCTGGAAGTAATGAATTATTACATGAATCGTGTGACACAGGAGACTTTTAGCTATTTTGATGTTGGAAGCGGAAAAACAGGTTTGGAGGAAACTGAACGTTTCTATCATGGATTTGTACTGGGACTGATGGCAGAGCAGGCAGAAAACTATGTGTTAAAATCCAATCGTGAGAGCGGATTCGGCAGATATGATGTCATGATGATTCCAAAGAAGGAAAAACTGCCGGCTGTAATCATGGAATTTAAAGTTCACCGTGAAAAAGAAAAAGATTTGGAGGAAACGTTACATATAGCCAGACAGCAGATAGAAGAGAAAAACTATGATGCAGAGCTTTTGGCACAGGGTATCCCAAAAGAAAGAATCAGACACTATGGATTTGCATTTGAGGGGAAAAATGTGCTGATAGGATAGCATCATCAGCAGTCTAAATGCCGCCGTAGAGCTTGCTCTGCGGCGGCATTTTCGTATTCAAAGTCATATTTATTGAAGCAGTACAGAGAACTGTCTGGTAGCTCTAGCCCATTGTAACCTCGACTGTAACATCGTGTCCGGTTCCGTTAATAGCAGGAATCATGTTTCCGTCCATAGTAGCACCATCCACGATGAGCTTTGTCACACCCTTTTGTACGTGAGCAGGATTTCTGACGGTAATGTGGTAGGTATTGCCACGGAACTCACGCTTTGCTGTAAAGCCGTCCAGAGTGTCAGGAATACAAGGATCTATGATGAGACCATCGTAGTCAGGACGGATACCGAGGATGTACTGTGAGACATCTAAAAAGGTCCAGGCAGCAGTACCGGTCAGCCAGCTGTTTTTTGCCTCACCGAAGTTAGGCGCATCTTTTCCGGCAATCATCTGGCTGTATACATAAGGCTCGGTGCGGTGAATCTCACTGATATCCTCAATGTATGCAGGACATGTTCTGGTGTATACCTGCCATGCTCTGTTTCCACGGCCGATAACAGTCTCTGCTATAGAAATCCAAGGATTGTTGTGGCAGAAGATGCCGGCATTCTCCTTGTATCCCGGTGGATAAGAAGAGATTTCACCAAGCTCCACATGGTATCTGTGGTAAGGCGGCTGTAAGAGCACGATACCGTATTTGGTATCCAGATATTTCTCAACAGACTGCATTGCCTTAAGGCAGAGCCCTTCATCCTTTCCGATTTCAGCGATAACACAAAAGCCCTGTGGCTCAATAAAGATTTTTCCGTCCTCACATTCCTTAGAACCAATCTTGTGCTTGTAGTGGTCGTATGCACGAAGATACCACTCGCCATCCCATCCGGCATCCATGACGTTTTTTTCCATCTGTTCGATAGCCTTCCTGGCTGTGTCAGCCTCGTCGCAAAGTCCCCTGTGTCTGCAGATTTCTACATAGTCTTTTCCGTATTTTACAAACATGCCTGCGATAAAAACTGACTCGGCATTTGGTCCCTCAGATGGTCCAAAGGTCTGGAAGGACTCGCCCGGCTCCTCAGAGAAGCAGTTTAGGTTCAGGCAGTCATTCCAGTCAGCACGTCCAATCTGCGGCAGTCCGTGAGGTCCGAGATGATTGATCGTATAGTTGAACGAGCGGCGCAGGTGCTCCATAAAGTCGGTAGCCTTTGAAGGATCGCTGTCATACGGTGTTGACTCGTCAAGTATAGAGTAGTCGCCTGTCTCCTTGATGTAAGCAGCGGCAGCAGCGATAAGCCACAGCGGGTCATCGTTGAAGCCTGAGCCTATGTCGGCGTTACCCTTTTTAGTGAGAGGCTGATACTGGTGGTAAGCAGAGCCATCCTCAAACTGTGTGGCTGCGATGTCAAGTATTCTCTCTCTTGCCCTGTCTGGAATCAGATGCACGAAGCCGAGCAGATCCTGGCAGGAATCCCTAAAGCCCATGCCACGGCCGATGCCCGACTCAAAATAAGAAGCAGAGCGGCTCATGTTAAATGTAACCATGCACTGATACTGATGCCATACATTTACCATGCGGTCAAGCTTTTCTTCGGATGAAGCTATGGTAAAGTGGCCAAGCAGCTTATCCCAGTAAGCCTTAAGCTCTGCTAAAGCAGCATCGGCTTTTTCAGTGGTGTCAAATTTGGCAAGGAGTGCATCTGCGGGAGCACGGTTTATGATTCCATCCTCAGCGCGTCCAACCCATTTTTCGTTTACAGGATTTTCCACATATCCAAGTACAAAAATATATGTTTTTTCTTCACCCGGCTCAAGAGCTACCTTCAGGTGATGAGAGCCGACAGGAGCCCAGCCGCTTGCAACAGAGTTCTTAGACTGATCATTTACAACAACCGATGGTGCGCTGTTTTCGCCGTAGGCACCTAAAAATGAATCCCTGTCTGTGTCAAAGCCGTCCACAGGGGCATTTACAGCATATACAGCATAGTGATTGCGGCGCTCCCTGTATTCTGTCTTGTGGAAGAGCTGGGAGCCACCGGCGTGAATCTCAACCTCTCCGGTAGAGAAGTTACGCTGGAAGTTGGTCATGTCATCCATGGCATTCCACAGACAAAACTCTACATAAGAGAAAACCGAAAAGTCTTTCTTCTTATCAGATGTGTTTTTTAATGTGAGCTTATTAATCTCGCAGGTAGAGCCCATAGGAACGAAATCAGTAAGCTGCGCTGTTATGCCGTTTTTTGCTCCCGTGAAAACGGAATAGCCCATGCCATGACGGCATTCATATGAGTCAAGCTCAGTCTTGGAAGGCATCCAGCCCGGATTCCAGATGGTGTCGCCATCCTTTATATAGTAGTAGTGTCCGTTGCTGTCGTACGGCACATTGTTGTAGCGGTATCTGGTGAGACGAAGAAGCTTTGCATCCTTATAGAAGCTGTAGCCACCGCAGGTGTTTGATACCAAAGAAAAGAAATCCTCACATCCAAGGTAGTTGATCCATGGCAATGGAGTCCTTGGCGAGGTGATGACGTACTCTTTGTTTTGATCATCGAAGTGTCCAAATTTCATATATGTAATCTCCTTTTTAAAAAATCACGTAAACGTTTAAGTTATCTATATATAGAAGTATATATTGGAAATATCTAAAAATCAAGCATAAAAAAATAAAAAGCATTGCTTTTATGACATATACACAAAGAAAACTGCATATTATAGTAAAAAATGCTGATGAGATGATATTCGCTTAAGTAATTGTGAATGCATAATATAAGAGGAAAAACGTAAACGTTTGAAAAATACAACGTAGTACTATAAAATTTGCACAATACAAGATATGAAAAAGTGTGAAAAGTGTTGAAAATGTAAATTAGGGGTTGCAAAATCAACGACTTGTGGTATAGTAAAGATACGAAAACGATTAAGCAATCAATTCGAAATGAGGAAACGATATGGTATCACTGAAAGATATAGCACAAAGATGTGGTGTTTCGACAGCGACAGTCAGCAAGGCATTACATGACCAAAAGGATATTGGCACTGAGACCAAAAACAGAATAAAGAAGATAGCTAAGGAAATGGGATATCTTCCTAATGCTGCGGCCAGAGTTCTTAAGACAAACGAGTCGAACAACATCGGAGTACTGTATTTCGATGAGGCAGGAATGGGACTTACGCATGAGTATTTTGCCGGAGTGCTAAACGGAATCAAGGCACAGGCTGAGATGCTTGGATATGATATTACATTTATCAACACCAGTCCGGTCGGCAAGAAGTTATCATACTTAGAACATTGTAAGTACAGAAATTTCGATGGAGTCGTAATCGTATGTGCTAGGTTTCAGGACAAAGAGGTGCAGGAGCTGATGAGCAGCGACATACCGGTGGTCACGATTGACCACGTACATTACAGCTGTTCGGCGGTCTGTTCCAACAATGTGAAGTGCATGGGCGACCTGCTTGACTATATCATTAGCATGGGACATAAGAAAATTGCCTACATACATGGACAGGATTTTTCGAGTGTTACACGCGACAGGCTGGCAGCCTATTACAGGGCACTTGAGAAGCATGGAATAGACATTCCTGAGGAGTATGTCAGGGAAGCAAAGTATCTGGAAACAGAGGATGTTGCAAAGCAGACTGAGTACCTACTCGATTTACCTGAAAGACCTACATGTATTATCTATCCGGATGACACGGCAGCCATAGGAGGCATCAATGTAATAAGAAGCAAAGGCCTTAAGATTCCGGAGGATATATCAATAGCTGGGTACGATGGCACAAGAGTTTCACAGATGCTAAGCCCGAAGCTTACCACTATCAGGCAGGACACTGACAAGATAGGCAGGGAAGCAGCAGACAGACTGGTAAGCATCATTAAAAAGCCTAAAACAGCACTTGTGGAGAGAGCTGTTGTTGAAGGAATTTTGCTGGAGGGGGAGTCCGTAGGCAGAATTTAATATATTATTTTACTACTTTTTTACTAACATTTACTAACAGGTTTAAACCTGAAGCGAGAAGGAGGATTTTCTATGAAAAAGAAACTCGTAAGCGCATTACTTTGCGCAACAATGGCAGCATCATTACTGGCAGGCTGTGGCAGCGGAGATACATCCGACACAGGAAAGTCTGACAAGAAGGGCGATGCAAAAACCGAAGCCTCAAGCGAAGGCAAGACACTCAATATCTACTGCTGGAATGAAGAGTTCCAGAGCCGTATCACAGACCACTATCCTGATTACAAGAAGGTGGATGCAACACATGGCAAAATCGGAGATATTGATGTAGTTTGGAACATTACACCTAATGAGAACAATGCATACCAGAACAACCTTGATGAGACACTTTTGAAGCAGGCTGATGCATCTGCAGATGACAAGATTGATCTCTTCCTGGTAGAGGCTGACTACGCACCTAAATATGTAGATTCTGATTACACAATGCCAATCAAGGATTTAGGAATCACAGACAGCGATATCTCTAAGCAGTACAAGTACACACAGGATGTCGTTACCGATTCAGATGGCAACTTAAAGGGTCTTTCATGGCAGGGCTGCCCGGGTGTTCTCTTCTATAACAGAGCAGCCGCAAAAGAGGTACTTGGAACAGATGATCCGGATGAGGTTCAGAAGTCAGTATCTGACTGGGATACCTTCAATGCTACAGCTGAGAAGATGAAAGCAGCAGGCTACAAGATGACATCTACAGCAAACGATACATACCGTGTATACTCTAACAACGTATCTTCCAAGTGGGTTACAGACGGCAAGATCACGATCGATGACAACATCATGAAATGGGTTGATGATTCCAAGGAGCTTGTAGATGCAGGCGAGACCAGCACAGCAGAGCTTTGGAGCGATGACTGGAAGAAAGGCTTCTATCCAGACGGTAAGGTATTCTGCTACTTTGGACCCGCTTGGTTCGTAGACTTCTCTATGGCAGCAGATACTGACGGATCTATCGCTAACGCCGGTAAGTGGGGCGCTACCGAAGGACCTCAGGGCTTCTTCTGGGGCGGTACTTGGGTATGTGCAGCACAGGGCACTGACAATGCGAGCCTTGTTAAGGACATCATCCTGAAGATGACCACCGATACCGATATCATGACCGACATCGTTAAAGATGATAATGATTTCGTAAACAACGTACCTGCAATGGAAGCTATGGCAGCAGATACCTCTTACTCCAGCAAAGTACTGGGCGGTCAGAACCCTCTGGCTATGTACTGCGCAGGTGCTGAGAAGATCGATCTGAGCAATCTGTCCGCTTACGATCAGGGATGTAACGAGAGCTTCCAGAATGCTATGAAGAACTACTTCGAAGGCAAGACTGATCTGGATGGTGCGCTGGATCTGTTCTACAAGGCTGTAGAAGAGAAGTATCCTGAGCTTACTCACTAATCTGAATTAGATAAGCAGTTGGC
>OIYY01000083.1_pt1 | contig 68357 bp, 59 predicted proteins | sample 1588341 | NCBI WGS metagenome assembly OIYY01 (sample SAMN03283287) | human gut metagenome | biome: human-associated habitat; material: feces | host: Homo sapiens | place: Peru | collected 2012
GGTATAAATTTTCTATAGAATCAAAGCGTCTTCCCCCTGGTTTATCGGGTGAGCCTTAAATTAGGAAAAGTTCAATATTACAAAAAAAGAAAAGAAGGAAACAGTGTCTCTGTAAGCCGGGTTCTGTTTCTCGCGCCTCATTACTAAGACGTAAGCCTTCTGCCATTTATCTACTGTGCAAGTCGCCCTGCACCTCCAGCATTCTACCCTCCATCGTCACTACGGTCGGACGGGACGCCCTCAAACGATGGTATACATGAACTTGCAGCCCCCAGATGGTACAGCCCGATGATCGCCCACCGGCTGGTGGTCTCTTACACCACCTTCTCACCCTTACCACACACAAGGCGTGGCGGTTGTTTTCTTCTACCGACACCTGCCGTCGCCGACAGCTTCTACTTTCGGAAGTGGGGTTCCCTGTGCTGCCCGGACTTTCCTCTCCTACACCAATGCGTAGCAGCGGCAGAACCGAGACACTGTCTCCTTCTGAAATGCAAAGGTACGTAAAAAAATGAAGATTTGTCACATAAGAGCCTAAGAAATGACACAAAAGGGCAGAATAAATAAAAGTAAAAAACAAAACACAGATTTCTAACAGCCGTTAATATGATATTTCGGATTGTTAAAATGGGATAAAGATACATGTCAATTTGTCAGTTTAACGAATTTTGCATCTAATTTTGCACATGTCAAAAACAAGAAATCGACAATAACAATAAAAAAACTAAAAGATACACATTATGAAAAAGTATTCAAAGTATGTAGTCGTAGCAATGAGCGCACTCTCACTTGCCTTCTCAACAGGCACGATGCTTAAGGTGAACGCCACACCTGCCACGACATCAGCTGTTCCAGCACAACCCGTAGACCTGACATACGCCGCAGAGAAGTCGCTCCCCTCTGTGGTGCATATCCTGAGCACCAAAAACTCGAAGGTGCAGACTGTGGAGGTGGAGAGCGACCCGTTCTCTGACTTCTTCGGCGACCCGTTCGGTTTCTTCGGCAATCCTCAGGGCAACGGCGGCAAACAGAAGCGCAGCGTTCGCACACCGAAGCAGCAAGGCTCAGGCTCAGGCGTGATTATCTCTGCGGACGGATACATCGTCACCAACAATCACGTTGTGGCAGACGCTGACGAGCTGACCGTAACGCTGAACGACAACAAGGAATATTCAGCACGTATCATCGGTACGGACAAGACCACCGACTTGGCGCTTATCAAGATTGATGGCAAGAACTTACCTGCCATCACCATCGCCAACAGCGAGAACATAAAGGTGGGAGAATGGGTGCTGGCAGTTGGCAACCCCTTCAACCTTACAAATACCGTAACGGCTGGCATCGTCAGCGCCAAGGGTCGTTCGCTCTACAAAAACGGAGTGGAGTCGTTCATACAGACTGACGCAGCCATCAACCCGGGCAACTCAGGTGGAGCACTCGTCAACACTCGCGGCGAGCTGATCGGCATCAACGCCATGCTCTACTCGCAGACAGGTTCGTTCAGCGGCTATGGTTTCGCCATTCCTACTTCCATCATGAACAAGGTGGTGGACGACCTCAAGACTTACGGAACCGTACAGCGCGCCGTTGTCGGCATACAAGGCTCTGACGTCAAGAACTACGTGGACGGACAGAAGGAGCAGGGCAAGGACATCGACCTCGGCACCATGGAAGGCATCTACGTGGCTAAGGTAACAGAGGAGAGCGCTGCTGAAGAGGCTGGACTGAAGGAAGGCGACGTCATCATTGCAATAGACGGCAAGGAGATGAACAAGATGGCTGACATGCAGGAGTATCTTGCAAAGAAGCGTCCGGGCGACAAGGTGACAGTTACCTATCTGCGCGACAAGAAGAAGAACACGAAGAGCATCACTCTGAAGAACGAGCAGGGCAACACCCAGGTGGTAAAGAAGGCCGACCTCGACGTATTGGGCGGCAACTTCCGTTCAATCACCGACGCACAGAAGCAGCAGCTCAACATTGGCTACGGCCTTGAGGTACTGAAGGTCAACTCTGGCAAGCTGAAGAACGCCGGCATCACAAAGGGATTTATCATCCAGCGTGTCAACGACAATGCCGTAAAGACCATCGAAGACCTGCAGAACATCGTGAAGGATGCCTCAACAAGCAAGGATCCGGTGCTCTACATACAGGGCGTTTATCCTACTGGCAAGAAGGCTTACTTCGCCGTGCCACTGGAAGACTAAGGCACTGACTAACAAGTAATATCTGCATATAAAGAAGGGAGTTCGTAACATTGTTATGGGCTCCCATTTTTGTTGAAACGGACATGAAGAAAGAAAGCAAAAAATCAAATAGAATGAAAAAAATTTGCGACAACCAATAGAATTAGTTAAATTTGCACACTATAAATATCTAAAAGCGACACTTAATGAGACAATTGAAAATCACAAAAGCAATAACAAACCGAGAAAACGCCTCACTCGACAAGTATCTTCAGGAGATCGGACATGAAGAACTGATCTCTGCAGAAGAAGAAGTGGAGCTTGCAAGACGAATCAAGACGGGTGACCGCAAGGCTCTTGAAAAGCTCACAAAGGCCAATCTGCGCTTTGTCGTCTCCGTCGCGAAGCAATACCAAAACCAAGGATTGTCGCTGCCAGACCTTATCAATGAAGGCAACATCGGTCTTCTTAAGGCAGCGGAGAAATTCGACGAGACAAGAGGATTCAAGTTTATCTCGTACGCGGTATGGTGGATAAGACAGAGCATTCTGCAAGCCATCGCCGAACAGGGCCGCGTGGTGCGTCTGCCGCTTAATCAGGTGGGCAGCGTGAACAGGATAAATAAGGTGCTGAGCAAGTTTGAGCAGGAAAACGAACGCAGACCGAGCGTGGACGAAATAGCCGACAAGACGGATCTTCCTCACGAGAAGATTGAGGACGTTCTGAAGGTTAACACACGTCAGGTGTCTGTGGACGCGCCTATGGCTGACGGCGACGGCACAAGCATGATTGACTTTATGCAGAGCGACTCCGATTCGTCAACGGACGAGGAGCTGCTTAAGGAATCGCTACGCGCCGAAATAGCCTCTGCCCTATCGGTTCTGAACGATCGCGAAAGAAATGTCATTGAGGCTTTCTATGGAATCAACCAGCCCGAATGCACGATGGAAGAAATCGGCAAGAAGTATGGTCTGACAAGAGAAAGAGTGCGCCAGATAAGGGAGAAAGCCATAAGACGCCTGAAGCAGAACACGCAGAACAAGATGCTGAAAGCCTATCTTGGCAAATAAGCACACAATAATAATATAAGAAACAAAACAAACACGTAAGCATGAAATTAAGAAAGTACATTATAGCCATTGCGTCTATAGTATTATTCCCAACAATAGCTTCTGCCCTGAACAAGCAGCAAGCAATATATATTTGCGGTTTCGCCACTACGTTCAACGACTCGACAGTATACATGACTGACATGCAGACGATTGAGAACGCATGGGTGGACACAAAGACGGGATTTCTCTATAGCCGCGACAACTATTCGTACCAGCTGAAGGACTACCTGAAGAAAGTGGGCGTAAGTCATCCTACATGCGTCACCATTTTCGGCAAGACCAGAAAGGAAGCTGAGAAGAAGTATATGGCGCTCAAGAAACGCTACACTACGAAGGGCAAGTACGACGTGAAATACATCACCTCAAACGACTTCAAGTATAACGTGATTGTTCCGAACGAGGACGAGCAGGTCAAAGCAAAGACTAAGAAGTCGAAGGACAGCAAATAAACGAAGTCGGAAAGAAGATGACAACAGAATACGTCTTTTGTGTAGCAGAACACGTCTTCAGGATTGGTTTTGCTGACAGCCGACAGGACAACATCCACTTATTACCGTCATTCATTCCCTTCATTAAGGAGGGAGAGAATGGCGGTTATGTTTTTTATGTCAAGGTGAGTGAAGCGCTCTGTCTCAACTTGCCGCCGCTGACCGATGTCCACAACTACCCCACTCCCAACGGAAGCTTAACCGTTGAGACGAACAAGAAGGACGCTTACAGAATAACATCGTACGACGATTCGGGTAATTGCTGCGCCATAATGCAGACAATGAATGGCTTCAAGAACGTGGAGTGTGTCCTGCAAGGCACAAGGGAGATGAGGGCGTTCGGGCTGAATAACAGCATTATGATGGTCTTCACTTTCAGAACGAGCGCAGCAGAAACCCTACTTATCCATGCCTCGGCAGTTATACATCAGGATTATGGTTACGCGTTCATTGCGCGTAGCGGAACCGGCAAGAGCACGCACACCCGACTATGGACGGAGCACATCGCAGATACGGAACTCCTGAATGATGACAATCCTATCATAAGAATCATCGACAACCAGATATTTATCTACGGAAGTCCGTGGAGCGGAAAGACACCATGCTACCGCAATATCAAGGCTAAGCTCGGAGCCATAACGCAAATCGTCAGGGACGAGCGTAATTACGCGGAAGCTCTCTCGCCGGTAAGAATGTTCTGCTTCCTACAGACAGCATGCTCCACATTAAGGATGGACAACAAGATTTACCATAACACCAACAATACCATCGCACGTCTTATTGAACTCATCCGAAACCACAGCTATGCTCTACATTGCAGACCCGACAAGGAAGCTGCCGTAGTGTGCCATAAGACAATCTTCCGAAACGATCACTAAAAGCCAATACTTACATCATGCATGACAACATCACCATATTTCGTCTTGAAGGCAACAGCATGCGACCTTACCTTGTTGGAGGACGCGACAAAGCCATTGTGGAGTCGCCGGCAGAGAAAGTCAGGAAGGGTGACGTGGTGGTGGCAAGGCTATGTTCGGGCGAAACCATTATGCACCGCGTAGTAAAGATAAAAAGTACGAACGTCACGCTTCTTGGTGACGGCAACATCAAGCAGGAACATTGCCATACGGCTGACATAATAGGTAAAGCCACTGGCTTCTTCCGCAAGGGAAACAGCAAGGCTGAGAGTTGTTCGGATAAGCGATGGAGGGTTTATTCGTTCGTATGGACACGCCTGCTCTTCATGCGACGATACTTGTTGGGAGCTATACGACTAATACAAACCATAATAATAAAGAACAAACACATGAAAACAAAAGAAGGACTGGTACTGCGAAATATCTGCGGCGAACACGTACTGTGCGCAGAAAATGCCACAGATGAGGATTTCAACAAAATAATAAACATGAGCGAAAGCGCCGCTGAGCTTTGGGAAAGGGTGCAGGGAGCTGACGATTTCACGCTCGAAACGCTGACTAAGACGCTCTGCGAATTATACGAAATTGACGAGCAAACAGCCAATAAGGACGCTTCTGAACTGATGAGACAATGGTATGAAGCTGGACTGATAATATAAAAGAAAAGCGCGACGGTAAGCCTATAAAGCCTGCCATCGCGCTTTTTATATGAATTTTTATAATCCCTTATCAGATTATTCAATAATAAAAATCCCCTTATCAGATTATTCGATAACAACAAGAGGAGAATCCTCGAGGACGCTCTCGCCCTGCTTTACGCAGATGGCTGTTACCTTACCGTCCTTCTCAGCCTCAAGGTTGTTGGCCATCTTCATCGCCTCAAGAACGATGACTGTGTCGCCTACCTTAACCTCGTCGCCTACTGCCACCTTAATCTCTGTTACCACACCGGGCAGCGGAGCCTTGAGGGCATTGGCTGTGTTGACATTGGCAGCGCTGGCTGTCTCGCCCTCAGCCTGCTCAGCAGCGGGCTGACCGAGAACCACCTTCTTCTTTTCAGGCTCTGCCTCTTTCTCCATTTCCACCTTGAAAGCCTCGCCGTTAACGTTCAGGCTGGCAATGTTGCCCTCGACGCCTTCAATCTGGACAGTATACTCCTGTCCGTCAATAGTATATTTGAATTCTTTCATCTCCTTTTTACGGTTTTGCTGTTAAACTCAAGAACTTTGCGTTCCACATTGTGTGACGCGGCTTAATGGTTATGAAACCAGGTTCCTTGTCATGCACGTTGTTGCCTTGAAACTCGTACAGAGCCATAGCAATGGCTGCATATATATTCTTGTCCATTTTACTTTTTAGATTTTACGAGTCGAAAGTTAAATTACATCGGCATACATCCGTGCTTCTTTGCCGGAAGCGACTGGCGCTTTGTGGCAAGCTGAGCAAGTGCACGACAGATGCGGAAGCGTGTGTTACGCGGCTCGATAACGTCGTCGATATATCCGTAAGAGGCTGCCTCGTACGGGTTGGCAAACTTCTCTGTGTATTCCTCTTCCTTCTCTGCAAGGAAAGCCTTAACGTCCTCGCCTGCTTCCTTCTTTGCCTTGGCTTCCTTGCCGCAAAGGATGGCAACGGCTCCGCTGGCTCCCATAACGGCAATCTCTGAAGAAGGCCATGCGAAGTTGAGGTCGGCACGAAGCTGCTTGCAGCCCATCACGATGTGGCTACCGCCATAGCTCTTGCGCAGAGTAACGGTGATCTTGGGTACTGTAGCCTCGCCGTAAGCGTAAAGAAGCTGTGCACCGTGCTGGATAACGGCGTTGTATTCCTGACCTGTACCGGGGAGGAATCCGGGAACGTCCACCAACGAAACGATAGGAATGTTGAAAGCGTCGCAGAAACGAACGAAGCGTGCTGCCTTGCGGCTGGCGTTAACGTCCAATACACCTGCGTAAGCTGCCGGCTGGTTGGCAACGATACCTACGCTGCGACCGTTGAAGCGTGCGAAACCGATGATGATGTTCTTGGCAAACTTAGGCTGAACCTCGAAGAACTCGCCGTTGTCCGTGATAGCTCCGATAACCTTATACATATCGTAAGCCTTGTTGGGATCGTCAGGGATAATCTCGTTAAGAGAGTCCTCCATACGGTTGATGGGGTCGTCGCACTCCACGCTGGGAGCCTCTTCTGTGTTGTTGCTGGGGATGAATGAGAGCAAGCTCTTTATCATCTCGATGGCCTCCTCCTCTGTCTTTGCAGCGAAGTGTGTGACGCCGCTCTTTGTTGCATGAACGGAAGCGCCGCCAAGGTGCTCAGCGTCGATGTCCTCGCCGGTTACGGTCTTCACAACCTTCGGACCTGTAAGGAACATGTAAGAGGTCTGCTCCTTCATGATGATGAAGTCGGTAAGAGCCGGTGAATAAACGGCACCACCTGCACACGGACCCATAATGGCTGAAATCTGCGGGATAACACCCGAAGCAAGAATGTTGCGCTCAAAGATTTCGCCGTAGCCTGCAAGCGCACAGATGCCTTCCTGAATACGTGCACCACCCGAGTCGTTCATGCAGATAACCGGCGCACCCATTGTCATGGCCATGTCCATAACCTTGCAGATTTTCTGTGCCATTGTCTCTGACAACGAACCGCCGTTAACGGTGAAGTCCTGTGCGTAAACATACACCAGTCTTCCGTCAACAGTTGCGCTACCTGCTACGACGCCGTCGCCGTAATAGTGCTTCTTCTCCATTCCGAAGTTGGTGCAACGATGCTTCTTGAACATGTCGTACTCCTCGAACGAACCCTCATCGACGAGCATCTCAATACGCTCGCGTGCTGTATACTTGCCACGTGCGTGCTGCTTCTCGATGGCCTTCTCGCCACCGCCAAGACGGGCCTGCTCACGCTTTGCGACCAATTCCTTGATTTTCTCTACTTGTTTGCTCATTTTTATGATTGTCTAATAATATTCTGAATGATAAAGATAAGCCGTGACTGACTTCTCGTTTTCCGTCATCATTGCTCTTGTCCTTATTAAGGTGCAAATGTACGAAAAAAAACGAAAAACACGACAATGGTTTAGCAAAAATATCACTTCATCGAAGAATCGACGAATGACAAGGGCAGCAAATCCTTTGCTGACATAACGCTATAGACGCCTTTCTTTCCATAAAGGAGGATGCGGATGGGCTGCTTGTAGCGGTCTTCCACACCGAGAATAACCTGACGGCAAGCGCCACAAGGACTGACGGGGTCGTCCAGCAGTCCGTTATCGTTTCGGGCTGCTATGGCTAACGTCTGGACGCTCTGGTCGGGATGGTTGGCTTGGGCAGCAAAGAGGGCTGTTCGCTCTGCACACAGTCCTGACGGGAAAGCGGCGTTCTCCTGATTGGCACCGATGACGATGCTGCCGTCAGCAAGGCGTACTGCCGCTCCAACATAGAAGTGGCTGTATTCTGCGTAAGCGTTGTACGTGGCTTGTACGGCTCTCTCCACAAGTTCGCGGTCGTCAGCCGACAGTTCGTCCAGCTGATAATGCTTTATCGTTATGTTAAGTTTTATCTCGTTCATATTCAGGTGTATAATTTAAAAGGTTTATTCTTCGTCGTCTCCGCCCACATACTCGTAAGCTCCCACGTCGGGCTTTTCGTCTCGGCTGCGTCCGTCTCGGTCTGTCTTTGTGGCAGATTCAGGATTGGCCTTGTCTATGGCAGCCGACTCCTTGCGCAGATGGAAGTCGTAATCCTGCTGATCGCCGTCTATCTTCACGAAATGCTTCTGACCGTAGCTGACGGTGTCCTTCACGTCCTCAAACACTACGTTCGCGAAATGCTTCTTCTGCTTTTCGTCTTCTGCCTCCGGCGTTCGCATCACGCAGTCATAGAACATATAGTTGAAGGCGTTCTCGTTGTCCTCGCCTCCATGCACACCGGTCATCTCGTCGTCCGAATATCCGGTCACCAGACTGTTACGACATTCCAAAGCCAGCAACGGATTGTCCGTAGCCGAGAAATACAGGGCTGTGCCACGTGAAGCGTCGAAGGGATAGAACTGTGCCAAGGTGGAATTCCTCACGCTCACCTCTCCTCCGTCCACAGCCAAGCAATGCCCGAGCGCATTCGTAAGCTGACAGTTCACGATGCTTGCCTTCGCATTCACAAGGCGCACGCAGTCGCCCTGACAGTTATGTACGGTTGAGTTTGCCAGCGTCAGCTTGTTGCGGCTAACGTCCGAGGAGTCTGCCACAATGCCGTTAAAGACTCCGTGCAGGTCGGTGTACGTCATCTCGTTGTCGTATGAGGTTTCCTCGAAGCGGATGCCTTGCCATTGTCCGCTCACACGGTCGTAAGGCAGATAGTCGAACATGCGGTCCAGTCTGTCGCCTCTGAGCACCACGTTAGCCTCCTCCGTGCCCTTGCTGAGCAAGCGTCCCTTTACGGTCATTCCTGCGTTGCCATGAAAATAGAGGGTGGTTCCGGCTGCCAATGTCAGCGTAGCGCCCTCCTCCACCGTCAGCCCGCCATAGACCACCATCGGCTTCCCTGAATATGCCAACGTCGAATCCTTGCTGATGGTTACGTCCTTCAGTAGCGTAGCGTCCCACGAGAAGGCGTTGAGCACCACTTTCTGCTGTCGTCCGCTCTCAAGCGTAAACACCAGATTGTCGTTCAGTTCTTTCGGTTTGTCCGTGAAGGTAACGTTTGACGTAAGCTCCACAAACACGCGAATGCTGTCCTTGTCTCTCACCTCTATGTCGTTGGCCTTGTAGCCTTGCTCCGGACTAAGATAAACGCCGTCAACATTCACACGGTAGCCCGACTGGTTGCCGCCCTCCAGACGCACGTTAGTGCAGCGAAGACCTTTCCCCGACCTGTTGTGCACCCAGAACGACCTTGTTGAAGAAGGCACGGTGGAGAATATGGTGTCAAATCTGACCGTATCTACAGAAAAAGACAAGAGATTGCTTGGAGAATCAGTAAAGCTGTCCCCATCGTCACAAGCGCAAAACCCAAGAAGGCTAAGCGCAAATAATATGTTCAAATACAGTATTTTCATTTATATAATAACGTGAAGTACGCTTACATATTGCATCTTTGAACAGAAAAGAAACTTAAAGACACAAAAAAAGCGCTGACCGTAAAGTCAACGCTCTTTTGTACACCCTTAGGGGTTCGAACCCTAGACCCACTGATTAAGAGTCAGTTGCTCTACCAACTGAGCTAAGGGTGCAACGTTAAGCCTCATTTCTGAATTGCGAGTGCAAAGGTACTGCTTTTATTTTATTCCACCAAATTTTTTATCAACTTTTTTCTATTTTTTTTGAGCTCCTTTCTTGATAAAGGTACCCAAAGTGTGCTCTATGTTTCTGTAATTCACGCAGTTGAGTGTGTATATGCCATCCTTGATTTTTTTGATATAAATTTTCCGGTTCTGTGGCTTGGTGATGTATACAGCTTGTTCCTGCATGTTTTTTACAATAATGTATTGGCAGTCTGTTTCGTGTATCGAGGACGGCAAAATGATGCTTTCACCCGTTGTAGTCAGTTTGCAGGCTTTGCCATATCTTGTTGTTGTCTTCATCACGGCTGTCGGGTTCAGTTGTTTCGCCTGGCTCTCGTTGCCATAACCGTCGGTAGTTGTCACGGCATAGTAGGTTGGCGTATTGCCAGTCCTTGTCGTCAGTTGCCGTCTGGTGGTTCTTGTCAGTATCAGGTTGCGGGCATCGTGGACGTCCACCGGGTATTCCTTGCTCGCGTATACATTATTATATATAGAAGGAGTCTTGATGACAGTTCCGTCCTCGTATTGCAGACTGTTGTCCCATCTCAGAGTAGTGGTTCCTTCTTTCTCTTCTATGCAGAGTGTAACCGGTTGCTGTGGCCGCTTGTTGCTTTCCCATGTCATGGGAGGAATAAGGGCAGGGTAGCGATTGAAGTGGGCTGTGACGAAGTCGTAAACACCCTGATGGTTGTCGAGCAGGAACTTGTTTCGGAAGAATGCATGTCCCTCGCCGATGTTGCGCAGGTGGTACAGTTCGCTTGTTATGTCGCTGATATTCCATTTCCCCTCCTTGGGATCGAGGAAGTAGATGCCCAGTCCCGGTGCGATGATTTTGCCATAGCTATGCTCTTTCCAGTCGATGGCGAAGGGGAAGAACTGGTCGCCTCTGAAGTACATCATAGGGAAGAGCTCGTCCATGAGTCCGTCTTTCAGCCAAGCCTGGGCGTCCTGCGCCACCTTGGTATAGGCATTCCATCCATGGCTCCAGTATCTGCTCAGGTCGTCGAACTTGCCTATCGGCGAGCAACTCATCTTCACCCATGGCTTTTCCTTTTTTACCGCCTGATGGATCTTCTCCACAATGCGGGTAATGTTACCGCGTGCCTGGTCTTTGCCTATTCTGAACTTCCAGGTCTCGGGATAGCGTATGTAGTCGAGGTGGATGCCGTCCACATCGTATCGCTGTACGATTTCGCGACACATTTCAGCCAAGTAGCAGCCCGTCTGTGTCGCTTCAGGGTCCATGTATCCATCCTGGTCTATTCGCTTGATGAGTCTTGGAAATCTCTTTCTCAGCTGTCTGCATCCGTAAGAGTTCCATTTTCCCACGGGTATGGTCACTACCCATGCATGCACCTCCATGCCCCTTTTGTGGCATTCGTCGATGGCAAACTGCAGGGCGTCATAGCCGGGCGACTTTCCGGGAAATCCCGACAGACAGCCGTCCCAAGGCTCGTATTGCGAGGGATAGATAGTGGTGGCACGGATGCGTGTTTGCAGCAGTACGGTGTTGATGTTGGCTTTCTGCAGTCGGTCGAGGATAGCTCTCAGTTCCTCTTTCTGTTTCTCTGCCGAACGTTCCGACTGAGCATAAGAGTGGGGCCAGTCTATGCCCCCTATGGTGGTTAGCCACACGGCTCTTACTTCGTATTTTGGATTGGGGTTGACGGCATAGAAACTCTGGCCATACGAGGCCACTGCAAGGTGAAAAAGTATAAATATTATATATAAATAGCGCATAATCTTTCAATTTGGCAACAAAGATACTGATATTTTTTCTTATTCCAAATAAAAATGTTACTTTTGCCAAGAAATTTAAACAAAAAAAGAAGAAATGGTTAGCTTTTTACTGAGTTTGGTAGCCCTCGTTCTGGGTTATCTCTTTTATGGAAAGTTTGTGGCCCACGTGTTTGGACCCGACGACCGTCCTACGCCAGCAGTGACTAAGGCGGATGGGGTAGACTTTATCGTGCTGCCCAGTTGGAAAATCTTCATGATTCAGTTTCTCAACATAGCAGGTACCGGGCCTATCTTTGGCGCCATCATGGGTGCATGGTATGGTCCTGTGGCCTATCTTTGGATTGTATTGGGCTGTATCTTTGCCGGTGCCATGCACGACTACATGAGTGGAATGCTCAGTATCCGCCATGGCGGAGCAGGTCTTCCCGAACTGGTGGGCAAGTATCTGGGCGGCACCACCCGCAAGGTGATGCTTGTCTTCTCTGTGCTGTTGCTGATGATGGTGGGCGTTGTCTTCGTCTACAGTCCTGCCATTATCCTCGAGTCGATATGTGGTTCCAAGATGTTCTGGATCATCGCCATCTTCGTCTATTACATCATCGCCACCCTGTTGCCTATCGACAAGATAATAGGCAAGGTTTATCCTCTCTTTGCCATCTCGCTTCTCTTCATGGCTGCAGCCCTGATGATAGGTCTGATAGTCAAGATGCCTGCCATCCCAGAGTTGTGGGACAATTTGTCGGAGAGCAATCTCAATGCCAATCCGGCATGGTTGGGTGCTGAGCCTTTTATGAGTAAGAACCCCTTGTTCCCTTGTCTTTTCATCACGATAGCCTGCGGTGCCATCAGTGGTTTTCATGCCACTCAGAGCCCGTTGATGGCTCGTTGTATGAAGTCGGAGAAGTTGGGCCGCCCCATCTTCTATGGGTCAATGATTACCGAGGGTATCGTGGCGCTCATCTGGGCCACCGTTTCTATGTATTTCTTCTATTATGGAGGCTGGCGCGAGGTGGTTTCTCCAGAGGTGGCACAGCAGTTTACTGCCCAGGCTGCCGATGGCGGCAAGACCTTGGTGCAGTATTTTGATGCGCCCACAGTCGTCAAGTTGGTTTGCTCCTCTTGGTTAGGTGTGGCAGGTGGCGTGCTTGCCCTCCTGGGCGTAGTGGCAGCACCTATCACCAGTGGCGATACAGCATTCCGCAGCGCGCGTCTTATCATTGCCGAGGCCATAGGACTGGAGCAGCACTCCATGCACCGTCGTCTCTATATCTGCATCCCTATGTTTGTTGCCGCCATCCTTCTTTTGGTATGGCAGATGAACAATCCTGACGGCTTCAATGTCATCTGGCAGTATTTCGGATGGGCCAACCAGACCCTCTCTGTTTTCACCCTCTGGACACTCACCGTCTATCTGGTGCAGAGACAGAAACCCTTCATTGTCACCTTATTGCCAGCCTTGTTCATGACGGTGGTTTGTTCCACCTTCCTGCTTATTTCCAAGCAGGCTCTCGGCTTGCAGTCTACTGTGGCCTACACGGGTAGCATCATCATCCTGGTGCTGTCTTTGGTTTGGTTCTTCGCCTGGTACACCAAGTATCAGCGTACGATTCATTCATAATCATTTATTATAAACAACGTACAATTCACATGAAAAAATTAGTAGTTATGCTGGTAGCCCTGTTGATGACAGTAGCTGCCAATGCACAGTTTGAGGAAGGAAAAGTATATTGTGGCGCATCGCTCTCAAGCCTCGATTTGAGTTATAGCGGAAGCTCCGAACTGAAGCTCGGCATCAATGCCCAGGCAGGTTATCTTTTTGCCGACAACCTGATGGCAGTGGGAACCGTGGCTTATAATCATGTAGGCTCTTCAGATGTGAGCGACTATGTTTCTGTAGGAGCACAGGGACGCTATTACATCATTCAGAACGGACTCTATTTGGGCTTGGGTGCCAAGTATGTACATTCAGGTGGCTACAACGATGTGATGCCCGGACTCGAGGTGGGCTATGCCTTCTTTGTGAGCAAGACGGTAACCGTCGAGCCAGCTGTGTATTACGACCAGAGCTTGAAGGATCACTCCGATTTCTCAACCATCGGTTTCAAAGTCGGTGTTGGCGTATACCTCTAAGAGTTATGATGCGCCAATATCCTTCGGCCTTGCTTGACAAGGCGGTGGGCGAGTTTGCCAAACTTCCAGGAATCGGGCGCAAGACAGCCTTGCGCTTGGTTCTTCACATGCTCCGACAGAGTGATGAGGATGTGACGGCCTTTGCCGAAGCCGTAGAACGGCTGAAGAAAGAGGTGAAGTACTGCAGGGTGTGTCACAACATCAGCGATACGGATGTTTGCCCCATTTGCAGCGATCCGCGCCGCGATGCTTCCACGATATGTGTGGTGGAGAATGTGCAGGACGTCATGGCAGTGGAGAACACCCAGCAGTTTCATGGACTCTATCATGTTCTGGGAGGCATCATCTCGCCAATGGACGGCATAGGTCCCAACGACTTGGAGATAGACTCGCTTGTAGAGCGGGTGGCTCAGGGTGGGGTGAAGGAAGTTATCCTGGCGCTGAGCAGCACCATGGAGGGCGATACCACCAACTTCTTTATCTCTCGCAAGTTGGCTTCCTTTCCTGTCAGTCTTTCAGTGATAGCCCGTGGCATCTCTGTGGGCGACGAACTGGAGTATACCGACGAGGTGACCCTGGGACGTTCCATTCTCAACCGCACCCCCTTTGCTCAGTAGCAGGGGGCCATCTTAGACAGTCCTCAAAACTTGTATATATTAATACCTTCTATAAAAAAGTATGTTAGATCTCAAATTAGTACAGCGTTACCTCATGCTCAATTTCTGGGTGATGGTGGGCGTCTGTCTGCTGATAGTAGTGCTCTATGAGACAGAGGTGCTTCTGCCTCTCGAGCAGTTCGACAATCCCCAGTTGGAGTTCTTCCTGCAGGTAGTCATGGAGTTTGCCTCCATCATTGTCATACCTGTAGCCCTGAAGCTCTTCTCCATACCGTCTGTGCGTCGTCGGCTGTTGGAACATAAGGGCTCGGCATTGATTACCTGGGGCACCGCACGCATACAGATGCTCTGCGTGCCCATGACCATAGACACTTTCTTGTATTATCAGACCATGTGGCCAGGTTTTGGCTATCTGGGCATCATTCTTCTGTTGTGTCTCTTCTTCGTCTATCCCTCCATGGGCAGATGTATGGACGAGACAACCGAATCCTCTAAAAAAGATTAGGCTGTGAAACTGTCAGTAGTAATCGTCAACTATAACGTAAAGAATTATGTAGAGCAGTGTCTTCTTTCGCTCCATAAGGCGTTGGAGGGAATCGAAGCCGAGGTGTTGCTGGTGGACAATCATTCTGTCGACGGTTCGGTGGAGTATCTGCGCGAGCACTTCGACTGGGTTCGCATAGTGGCGAGCCGGCATAATCTGGGCTTTGCCCGAGCCAATAACCTCGCCATCCGCATGAGTCATGGCGAGTATGTGCTTTTGCTCAATCCCGACACCATCGTGGCAGAGCCCACACTGCGTGAGGCTTTGGCGTGGATGGATGGTCATGCAGATACCGGTTCCTTGGGTGTTCGCATGCTGAATGTCTGTGGCGAGTCGGCAAGAGAGAGCCGTCGTGGAGTTCCTACGCCGATGGTGGCATTCTGGAAAATGATAGGACTCTGCGAAAGAATGCCCGCACATCATCGCTTCGGACATTACTATATGGGTTATCTCGACTGGAACACACCGGCAGCCATCGAGGTGGTGAGTGGAGCTTTCTGCATGCTGCGGCGCGAGGCGCTCGACAAGGTGGGACTCCTCGACGAGGATTTCTTTATGTATGGCGAGGATATCGACCTGTCTTATCGTGTCCTCAAGGGCGGCTATCGCAACTATTATCTGCCATCGCTCATCCTTCACTACAAGGGCGAGAGCACGCAGAAGTCCAGTTTCCGTTATGTCCATGTGTTCTATGAGGCGATGCTTATCTTCTTCCGTAAGCACAATTCGGGCATGTCGCTGCTGCTCACAGTGCCCATCAGCGCTGCCATATATGCGCGTGCCAGCGTGGCGGCTTTCGGTATGCTGCTCTCCAAGTTGCGCAAGAGCTTGGGCTTCACGCCCCGTCGCGAGGCTTCTCCCCGTTATCTCTTCTTGGGCAGCCAGCAGATGCTCGACGACTGTCGTTCCCTCAGTATGATGAACGGACTCGATGCCCAGTTCGTCCTGGCAGATGCGCAGACTATGCCCGATGGACATCTGTCGGTTTCTGTTCAGGCGATGTTGCAGGGTATGGGCAAGTCGGTGGTCAATATCGTTTACGATGCCGATTCTTACGACTATCAGCGCATCTTCGGTCTCTTCATGCAGCAGCCGCAGCGCCAGTGGAGGATAGGCACCTATCATGCCGCCACACACAAGATAGTGACCGACCGTGATGTGATAAGCTGATGTATCTTTTATTTCTGAAATATGCTATCCACCGAAACTATGAAATCTTTCCCTCCAGTCAGTCTGCGAGCCATGGAGCCCGAAGACCTTGACACGCTCTATACGTTGGAGAACGACCGTACGGTATGGGGCGTGAGTGCCACCAATGTGCCTTATTCGCGCAGTGTGCTGATCGACTACATCACTTCTTCCAAGAGCGACATTTATGCCGACGGACAAGTGCGGCTGATGGTTGACAACGAAGAAGGAGAGACGGTCGGTACAGTCGACTTGACCAATTTTGACCCCAAGCATCGCCGGGCAGAGCTTGGAATAGCCATAAAAAAAGAATTTCGCGGTCAGGGATATGGCAAGTCTGTTCTGCACGAAATATGTGGGTATAGCCGCAATGTGATACATCTGCATCAAATTTATGCCATTGTGGGTTGCGATAATGTTGGATGCTTTAAGCTTTTGAAATCGTTTGGGTTTCAGGGAGATATCTGTTTGAAAGACTGGATTTTGTCTGGAAAAGAGTATGGCGATGCCTATTTCTTGCAAAAAATTTTGTAAAAAAGTTGCAGAAAAATTTGGTGGAATCAAATAAAAGCAGTACCTTTGCAACCGCAAATGAGAAATGAACCTCAAGCGATTAAGATTTAATCTTCTTTTGGTGCGTTAGTTCAGTTGGTTAGAATGCCTGCCTGTCACGCAGGAGGTCACGAGTTCGAGTCTCGTACGCACCGCAGAAAAGCCTTCAAGATTATTCTTGAAGGTTTTTTTGTTGGTATGCCTGGAAAGTATTGTCTATATGTTTATTTGCTTCTCTTACGAAAGTTAAGTATAAAAATGAGGAAAATGTCATTAAATGATGTGTTTTATTGGCTCATTGTGTGTATTCAAAGTAGGTTTTCTTGTCAACAATGATAGGAAAAATGGTGATATGGCAAGACGGTTTGCTTTCGCTGACGGCTTTCATTATGTGAAATTGATGACTGAGATAAGCAAGAAGAAGATGTTGTTTTGTAAAATCTGTTTACTGTGTTCTTTGCGCTGAAAATTCCTGTTTTTCAATAATGTATATTTATACATTATGCCTTGACGATGTGGCTTAGTATATTTATACAAATCAAAACATGGATAATAGCAATATGTATTCATAGGAAAAGTTAAATAGCAGTTAAATATCTTTTTTAGTGTTATACATTGTTAATACATAACCTTGTGCTTTCCCTTTCATGAACAGATTTTAAAGAAAGTCTGGATTTCTTAATATGATTATTTTTTCTGTTTTATTCTCCTGACAGATGGTGAATATGTAATGTTACTTTACTTTATGCTTGAGGTGATTCCGGTCAAATCCGGTCATGGTCATTTCGGTCAAAATCAAAATCAGAAAATAATTTCTCGCCTAAAGATAGTATATATAAATAATATATATTATTTATATATACTATCTTTAGAACTTTTTTCTCTCATCAGATTTCGAGTTTGACCACTTTGACCATGACCACTTTGACCACAATTTACCCTAAAAATCCACACACTCAAAAAGTTCGTGTTAAAGTTTGTAATCATCCCTTTACTCTGAATTTTTTATATTACATTTGCGTCCACTTATACCTTTTCCAACCGACCCTGCTGTCAAGACAATAGAGCTGTTTGCTAATCGAAATATAAGTAAAGAGAGAGTCAAATAATAACTATACAAAACCGAAATTTATGATATTTGAGATTACTGGGATTCGTTTTCAAATGGATGGCGCAACCAAAGATGAGCAAACAACCCAAGCCGAACAGTTCATCGATTCGCTGACTTTCCCCTGTAAGATAAGACTTATGAGGGAAATGGACAATATCTACAGTTCGCATGCCATTGCCGTCTATCGAGGCTACAAGAAGGTGGGCTATGTTTCAGAAAATAACACCATAGACCTGCTTGAAGCGTGCGAATGCGGACAACTCAGCAAACCGCTGATAGCTCGGATAACTGGCCTTGCAGGACATTTGTCGCTGACAGGACAGGTGGAGGTCCCTGAGCATTCTTCCCAGAAACATAACAGAGCGAGAGTACTTGTGTCCTCGCCATTTCATATCACGATTCCGTTCTTAGAGGAAGACCATCAGTTGCATTTGTTGGCTCACATGATACTGACCGAGAATCATAATGCGGAAAACATCTGTAGTTTTATAGAATGCCTGAGAGATTACACACGGATGCATGCGGTTTCTGTATGTGACTGCGATTGCAGTTGTCTTGGAAAAATACTTTACAAAGTAGAAGAGATAATAGCAGAGAATCCATCACTGCCCCGCTTCACCCTGCTGCGCCTGAAGGTGTACGAGAAACGCCTGCAGGAACTGGTATCTCAGGTACACAGCGTCGGCGAGATGCTGCAATTCTTCGAGGACAGGCTTGCGAGGCTCAGAAACTTTTATTCAACGGGCATCAAAAGTTTCTACAAGCTCTATGATGAGTTCTACTTCAAGGTGCCACTCACCCTTGCTTCCGAAAAACTGGTAAGAGCAGAGCTGGAAAGGCTGAAGGAATGGCTGAACAATTTGCCGAATGGCATATTCGGAGCGCAAGATGTAGACAAGGAGTTTGTCGTGGCGAAACTGCGCTACTTGCATCTGAGCCGGCAGGAAATGTATGAGGTAATGGCGACAATCCTGTTGGTGGAGAGATTGCAGCAGCAGTTGGATATAATCGTGCAGCAGAAGAAAGAAGCTGAGAGCCAAAAAGGCAAAGATTCCATCCCTGTTCCTGAGCATTTTGCCAAGATTGTGCAGCAAGTTCTGAAGCCACAGTTTACGCTGAGCGACCAGACAGTACTCAACACTCAGTCGCAATTTCTGAAGGCAGCAAAGGTTATCAAGCAGTCGAGTAACGTACAGGTGGCAATGCTCATGGCTATCGGCATGGAACTTGGAGCTGTACTTCCTGGCACCTCATGTACTGACTTTATCCGTGCAATGGTAAGCATCGGAGCACTGCCCTATACTGACAGCAAAGCTATCATCAACATGGCATCAGGTGTAACAAAAAAGATTTTTGGCTTTTCTAAAGATGGCAGAAAATATCCACCTCTTCCTGCATTCCACAGTAGATGGAAGAAGGCAGATCAGAAAGTAGGCAATCTGATTTTTGAAGAAATGACAAAGAAATAGCCTTCCTGAAATTTTCTAAAAGTGGGTAAAATTGTGATACGGCAACAATCATCCTTGCAAGATGTTTGTTGCCGTTTTTGCGTTATTTAGATGATTCTTGTTTCCTTTTGTTTCCTGCAAAAGTTTCCTTTTGTTTCCTTTTGTTTCCTGTTGTTTCCTTTTTCCCCTTTTTCACCCCTTCAAAAACGCCCTTTTTCTTGATTCCCCATTTTCCTTGTACTAACTTTGCATCAGCTTCGGCAAGGTTGGGCTACTAACTAACGAACCTCAAAGGAAGGTGAAGCCTTGCATTCAAACTTATGAACATTTATTTTTCTTTCCGCATTTGGAAGTACAGTTTCAACGTGAGTTTCAACCTCTCTTTCAGTAAGGGTAATTAAGCTCAACTATCGTAAGAGGGAGTCAAGGAGTTAAGAAGTTAAGGAGTTAAGACAACAGTTTTATTGCTTGAATTCAACCCCACAAAGGCATTTGTCTTAACTCCTCAGCGACCAAAGGGAGCGATAACTCCTTAACTCCCTTAACTCCTGAACTAACAAAATTAAGTAATTTATTTAACAAAACAGAATTATGGAAACAAAAATCATGAGAGTGGTACAGCAGGGCGATGTCCTGACCGTGCAGAGTACAAAAAGCGAGGGCGGGATGCTTAAAAAACGCAACATCATACTTCGTGAGATGGGTGGAAAATTCGAAAACACCTATGCAGCGGTCATGCTCGGAACAACCGCTGAATTGAGCTTCGGCAATCACGAGCTTGTTGTAGCTTCGCTCCGCTTCCAGGTTCGGGAGTATAACGGACAGATGTATCAGGACATCGTGGTCGCTGACATCGACAGCGTGAAAAAGTAAACCAATCATTTATTAATCTGAGTTGAAAGGTGGCGTAAGAAATGTCTCGGGACAATTTGCGCAAACTAAAACTTACACACTTCTTTCGCTCATCTAAACAACAACAGATTATGAAAAAGAATAACAATATTCAGAACAATATTCAAAGTGAGAATATGGTCAATGGCAGTCAGCACATCCAGTTGGGAGGCACAGCCACATACAACAACAGCAACACATTCTTCTTTGCTCCAGACAACAATGTACGAGGACGTGTTGACAGCTTTCGCCGCCGTGGAATCGCACAGCAGTTGACTGACGGCACATTCGATTTCGTGGCTTTACCAAAGCCCAAATCCATGTCAACACTCATAAGAAAACTTCCTCACGGCAGGGTTTCCCGAACCGCAGATGGTGCTATACAGCTGACACTCAAGGTGTATTGCGATGAGGGAGTGAATATCGGCGAGGCACTTGCAGACGAAGCTGCAGAAGCAAGTGAAGCTGTGGTAGATTATCAACTCAAACGCTAAAAGAGGAGGCTGACACATGAGTATACACGTCATTTATTATGAGGGTGGGGCAAAGAAAATGCGCCCCATTCTCACAGAGGAAGAATACAGGCAACTTCGTGACAGCGAACACAACAAAAAAGCTGACAAAAAGCACATGGTTCAGATGAACTACAGCTGTCTGCCCAACGAGGACGGAAAGCTGAGAGGAAGCAAGCGCATCAGCAAGAGTGTGGGTATGGATATAGACTTTTGTCCCGACGATGCCGACTATGAGAAGAAAATGGCAGATGTGCCCGCCCTTATCCTCAGCAAGAAAAAAGACTTGGGGTTGCTGATGTTGGAACGATCAGCCAACAAGGGCTATCACATCGCTTTCCGACGCAAGCCAAATTTGTCACAAGAGGACAACTTGAAATGGGCTGCAAAATTGTTGGGCGTAGAATATGACAAAGGAGCAAAAGACATCACAAGAGTTTTCTACACACCACCAACTGACAGGTTGCTCTACTTCGACAAAGAACTTTTGGACAACACGGAATGCAAGATACAGATACAAGAAAGCGAAATATCGAAAGGTGATTCTTGCAACACACAAAAAGAGCAGAAAGCAGAGGATGAAGCAGCCGAAAAAACTTCAAAAAAATCTAACAACTGTACTCTTGAATACTGCGGCATCCCTTATGCAGACATCATCCGCAAGTGGTGGCAGATGTATAACGACGGACATGAGCCAGTGCGCTCCAACCGCAACACGCTGACCTTTGAACTTGCTGTCAATCTTCGCCACATTTGCGGCTTCGACCGCCAGCAGCTTAATCAGGTAATACCATGCTACGATGGATTCCCCGAAACCGAAAAGTTGGCTTGCATCGACTCTGCCTTAGGCGAGAAACGCACCCAGATGCCCAAGCGACTGAAAGACGTGCTGGCTGCTATTCGACAGGAATTACTCGCTGCCAAAAACAGCGATAACGACGAGGCTATCAACGCCTTGGACGAGGCAAATGCGCAAGACGAGCTGTTTTACTACAACTCGCTTCCTACTCTGCCACAAGGTATTAGAGACTCCATCAACTCTGTGGGTCCGCACCTCGCCATGCCTGCCCTCATTGCCATTTGTCCTGTGCTCGGATGCCTGGCGACTGGTGTGAAAGTGGATATTCACGGACGCAAAAACTCGCTTAATCTTATCAGCTATGTGGCAGGTGATTTTGCATCAGGTAAGGGCAGTATAGACCCACTGATAGACGCCTGGACCTGCGAAATCAAACAGATGGACAAGGTGTATTTGCAACAGGAAGAAGACTGGCGAGCAAAGAAACGTGCTGCAAAGAACAAGAAGGAACAGCCAGAGGAGCCAAAGTTGCCCATTCGCATCCTGACTCTGAACAATACTGTCGCCAACCTTGCAGACCGCCTTTCAAATACCGAAGGTAAACACGCATTTTCTTTTACACCAGAAGCTGACACCGTAGCACAGAAATGGCGTTCTGGACTGAGTGATTTTTCTGTGATGCTTCGTCAGGCATACGACGGAACCAGTTACGAACGCGAGGCAAAGAGTGCGGATGCCGTAAATGTCCATATCGACAGGTTGCTTTGGAACGTTACCATGTGCGGCACTCCTGATGCGCTCTATCGTGTAGTAAGCAATTATACGGATGGTTTTCAGAGCCGTATAGCTGTGGCAAGAACGCCCGACAATACGTTTGCCGCACTCACCGAAAACCTGTATGTGCTGACCGACGTTCAGCGTGATCAAATCTTTCAGATAGCGCATCTGCTGCCGCTGATGGATGGTGATATTGTGCTGCCCAAGTTGGAGAAAAAGGGTCGGGATTGGTTGGAAGAGATACGTCTTGAAACAATGAAAAATGATGACAAGACCAAAGCTCGTCAGCGCTTCCGTATCTGCCCCACAACCATGCGCATGATGACTTGCATTATGCTCTGCAAGGTGGCAGAACAGCTTATCAAGGCTCACGGACTGGCAGGAGCGGAAAAACGCCTCAAGGAAAATCCGCAGTTATGGAAAGAGATGATAGTAAAGACGCAAACCCCCACCATGTTGGCTGTTTTTGATGTCCTTGCAGATTATCAGATGGAGAATGCCTTGTACTTCTTCCGTGAGCGCATAGAGGCGGCCTTCTCGTCAAGAGAATACATGGGACAAACAGAAAAGCCCCGTGTTATTCGGGGTAAAAATGACACCATTTTTGCGCGATTAGATTCCGTTTTCACTTCCGAACAGGCTACACAACAAAGTATTGCCATAAAGGGTACAAATGTAACTAAAACTATGGTCAGGCAGATGTTGAAAAACTGGAGAAAACAAGGGCTTATTGCTCAAATACCAGACGGGCGCTTTCAGAAGATCTTAACTCTATAATAAGGTTTGTCGGAAGTTGCTCATCAACTTCTGGCAATTTCAAGCCAATACCAAATCATATATAAAAATCATAGAATATGGAAATAATACTTATCAGATATTGCTACAGTCGATGGGGAGTTATGGGCGCCCTGTATATTGACGGATTATGTATTTGTCATACGTGTGAACATCCTCTGCATTCTCTGCCGTTAGGAAAATACGATGTTAACCTTAAGGGTGAAAAACTATTCATAAATAGTTTGGTTAAATGTGGGAAAAAGGCAAAATGTCCAGCAATTAGGGCTGGTAATGGTCCATTTCACTCTACCGATGGCAGCATTATTGTTGGGAAGTATCGAGCCTCTGGCTTAGTTATCAATTCGGAACAGACATATAATGTACTGTTGAAAAGAGCAGACCGATGCAACAAAAGCAACAAATCCATCACATTAACCATTAAAGACAGAAAGAAAAATGTATATGAAATATTGTAATCATCCCGAAAGCGAAACAGTATTCAGCAAACTTCTGTTCCTGCTTTTCCTCGTACTTCTGCTGCTCCTCCTGAGCAGTTGCAAGACAACCAGCAACACTACTGCCATCGTGCCTGTGCATTCTGCTACGCACGACACCATTTTCCTGAGAAAGGTGAAATACGACTCGGTCTATATCGACCGATGGCAGCGTATCGAGCACAAGGCAGACACGGTGTTTTGCGACAGAACGAAAACTGAGTTTCGTTACCGCCTCCTCAGAGATACAGTCTATAAGACCCGAACCGACACAATCCCTGTTGTCAAGCAAGTGCCTGTAATTCGTAAGGAGCGTTACACACCGCCCTTCACCAAGTTCCTCGCCTGTCTCGGCATCATCGCATTAGGAGCAATAAGTATTTTTATTTTATTTAAATTCAAACGATCATGAGAAAAATAACAGAAATCATCATTCATTGTAGTGCCACCAAAGAGGGCATGGACTTCACTGTCGAAGATATCGATCGTTGGCATCGAAAGCGAGGCTTCAACGGCATAGGCTATCACTTCGTAATTTACCGAGACGGCAGCATACACGCAGGCAGATCGAAAAATCTGATTGGCGCACATTGCAAAGGTCACAATGCCCACAGCATCGGCATCTGTTACGTTGGCGGTCTGTCGACTGACGGCAAGCCCAAGGACACTCGGACGGCAGCTCAGAAAGACTCGCTTCGTGCACTCGTAGAACAGCTGCAGGAAGAGTTCCCACTCGCCACCGTTCACGGCCACAACGAGTTCGCCGCCAAAGCCTGTCCCTGCTTCGACGTACAAAAAGAATTCGTCTGATACGTTAAATTCGTGTTAAAGTAATAAATGTCTTATACTTCTCACAAATAAAAAGACTATATTTGCAAACGTAAACTTTAGAACCCAGTCGTGGGTTTTTAGTTATTAGGAAAAATAAATGGAGCTACCCGTGAGGACAGCTCCATTTTTTTCTGACAAATTCAAACGACACTACCAGCAAGTTCGTGATTAAAGTTTGTAATCATCTTTTTACTCTGAATTTTTATATTACATCTTCTTCTCGCTTTTCTCAGTTATCAATTTCACATAATGAAAGCCCCAATTTTATTTTACGAGTTTCTGAACTTCTGGAAGGAGGAAAGGTTTGATGTCCTTGAATGGCACAACGAACTCGATGATGCCCATGGCGTAAGGCCCAATTTCGTACTGCTGGTATTTGAAGCAGACACCCTCGGGAGTGAGGTAGGGAGCGTGAGCAGGAATGGGGATAAGTCCGTTCTCTCCGAGGAAGAGATAATTCTTGAGATTCTTTTCTGTCACCTCGCTGTCTTGAGGAGCAATATAGCTCACGATGCCCTTCTTGAGGATGGGTTGCAGTTCTTCTATCTTCATCGTGTCCACGGTCTCGGTCAGAGGCTTGCCAGTAGCTTTGTTGATATTGACATGATAGTCGACAGCCGATCCGTGTGCTCCTCCCAGGTAGGTGTAGCCAAGGACTGCATAGGTGAGATATTGCTCACATTCGTATGCTTTTTTGAGGCTCAGCTCGTTGTTGAATCTTGGAGCATATTCTGGCTTCTGTCCCGACATTCCTTCGTACACTTCTTTCTGCATGCTTACCAGGAAATCCATGTTGCATTTGCCATAGAAGTCGACGAGTTGCTGTGCCTTGTCCAGACTGCCGCTATAGTCGACAGTCTTCTTGTTGCCCTCTTCTGTACAGGTGGCGGTGAGGCTTAGCTGTGACAATTCGTGGGCAATAAACTTTCGTACAGCCATCGGCAGAGAGCCTTCGCCCTGCGGATAGTCGATGCGGAGGGTGCTGTAGACGGTGGAGTCTTGCTCTGAGTGATAAGAGAAGCTGTCTGTTACGAGTGTGTCGGCCTCTTCGACCGCTACAGAGTCAGCTGTCTTGGGGGTGCTTTTTGATTTGCATCCTGTGGCGGTTATGGCTATCGCCATCAATACTGCTAAAGCAAAAAATACTTTTTTCATACCTTTGTTTCTTTTTGTGAATATTAAGCCTGTGGGAATGCAGACCTGCAAGTTTGCATGTTCCCAGAGTGCTGCTTATCTTTTGCAAAATTACAATTTATAGGAATACAAAGCAAAGAATATGTGTTAAATTTTCTTCTTGCTTTATCCTTTACCGTCACTTACTTAAAACCGCTGTCTGACGGATAATAAAATCATTTTTTCTGCGTTATAAGTCTATAAAGGTATTTATTAAGACGATGATGGAAATCTTCATCTGTCAAATACAAATTCAAACTAAATCTATAAAGCAATGAGAAGACTAATCAACGCATTGACTATGACGGCAGCGATATTCATGCTCTCGACAGCAGCTCCTGCCGAAACTTATGCAGCTTCCCGTGTGAAACCCTGGACGAATGGGCGACTGGTGGTGACTGCTGATCATCGCTATCTGCAGTTTGAGAACGGACTGCCGTTCTTCCTTCTGGGAGATACAGGCTGGCTTCTCCCTGAGCGTCTCGATCGTTCCGAAGTACAGTATTACCTTCAGAAATGCCGTGCGGCAGGCTTCAACACTGTCTTGGTGCAGTTGATGAACGGAACCCCTGCCTACAACATCTACGGACAGCCCTCGTTGCCTGCAGGCTGGGATATGTCGAAGGCCGACCCCGCAGGCATGTATAGCTATTGGGACCACATGGACTACATCGTCAGCCAGGCCGAACAGAATGGTATCTATATCGGTATGGTGGCCATCTGGGGCTCACAGGTGAAGGCTGGCAATATCAATGCACGCCAAGCCAAGGTTTATGGCAGTTTTCTTGCCAACCGATACAAGGACTCGCCCAACATCATCTGGGTGATGGGTGGCGACATACAGGGCGATATTCATCCCGAGGTGTGGGAGTCGTTGGCAAGCTCCATCAAGAGCATCGACCACAACCACCTGATGACCTATCATCCTCGTGGTCGTTATACCTCAGCTAAGTGGTGGAGCAAAGCTCCGTGGATAGACTTCCATGCCTTTCAGAGCGGACACCGCAAGTATGGACAGCGCATGGGCAATAAAGACTATCCCATACCCGACAACACCGAGGAAGACAACTGGATGTATGTTGACTCCACCTGGGCTTACAACCCCATGAAGCCTGTGCTCGATGCAGAGCCCAGCTATGAGGATATCCCCAAAGGACTACACGACCCTTGTGAAGAGCGCTGGCAAGACTACGATGTGCGTCGCTATGCCTATTGGAGTGTTTTTGCCGGCTCTTGTGGTCACACCTATGGTCATAACGCCATCATGCAGATGCTGAAGCCTGGTTATCCCACGAGTTATGGCATCAGCGGCTCGGAGAAAACTTGGTATCAGGCTCTTGATGACCCTGGCTTCAATCAGATGAAGCATCTCAAGAACCTGATGCTCACCATGCCTTATTTCGAGCGGGTGCCCGACCAGAGCATCATTGTGGGCAGGAATGGCGAACGCTACAACCGTCTGCTTGCCACCCGTGGCAAGGATTACCTGATGGTGTACAACTACAACTGTGTGCCCATGAAGATAGACCTTGGCAAGGTGTCGGGCGATAGGAAAAATGTGTGGTGGATGGATGCTGCCACAGGCTGTCTCGACTATATCGGCGAGTTCGACAGCCGCATCGTAACCTTTGCCCCACAGAAGGGAGTCAGAGGCATAAGCGACGGCGTGTTCATTGCCATCGACAGCCGCAAGCATTATCTTGCCAAGGACCAGAAACAGATTGCCGACCAGAGCCTGGAAGGCAAGCCGAGAGACCTGAACGAGTAGGTAACTCAGATAATACATGATTTTTTTATCTTTTTTAATCTCTTATCTTTTCCGTTTTCACAAAAATAAGCTATCTTTGCCGCCCAATTATACAAAAACATGAATGTTATGACGGATGAAAAGCAGAGATTAAGAGAAGTTTACAAGGTGACTATAGGAGGCAGCATCATCAATGTGCTGTTGCTTGTGCTGAAGTTTGCTGCCGGCATCCTGGGGCATTCTGCCGCCATGATAGCCGATGCCATTCATTCGCTCACCGATTTCGCCACCGACGTAGTGGTGCTGGTGTTTGTCAAGCTCGGCAACAAGCCTATGGACAAGGATCACGACTATGGTCACGGCAAGTACGAAACCCTTGCCACAGCCATCATCGGCATCTCGCTCTTTGTAGTGGGTGTGATGATTTGCTGGTCGGGGCTTGTCAAGACCTATCACGCCTTCTTAGGCGAAAAGCTTCAGCAGCCAGGTGTCGTAGCTCTTGTGGCAGCAGTGGTGAGCATCGTGATGAAGGAGTGGGCTTATCAGTTTACGGTTCGCGTGGGGCGCAAGTTTCACTCTGAGGCTGTGGTTGCCAATGCCTGGCATCATCGCAGCGACGCCCTGTCGAGTATCGGTACGATGATGGGTGTTGGCGGCGCCATCCTCTTGGGCAGCCACTGGGCAGTGCTCGACCCCTTGGCTGCCATCGTGGTGAGTGTATTCATCATCAAGGCAGCCTGGTCGTTGGTGATGCAGAGCGTGAAGGAACTCACCGATGCCAGCCTCTCAGATGCAGAAGAAGCCGACATTGTGAAGACTGCTGTCGAGGTGCAGGGTGTTTGCGAGATTCACAACCTGTTCACCCGTCGCATCGGCAACAATATAGCCATCGAGATGCATGTCCGCATGCCTGGCTCGCTTTCGCTCTATGCGGCTCACGAGCATGCCACGGCCATAGAACAACGACTCAAGCAGAAGTATGGTGCCGACACGCATGTCAGCATCCATATTGAGCCGATCAAGATCAATGGCAGGTATCAGGCGCCAAAATAAAAAAAGAGAGGGATTGTACTTCCCTAAAAAAGGGAATAGTGAGCTATAATTGTCGGAAAGTGGGTCTGAAAAGGCGTTTTCCGACAATTATAGCTTTATATTTGTCGGAAAACGGGTTAAAAAATGTATTTTCCGACAATTATACGAACTCCAACTATCAATGGTTACTACGTATGGAGTAGTGCATAATGCTTATTGGAACCGCGTCTGGGCGAGGTGGTAGCAGATGAGCTGTTTTTGTGAAAAGTTGTAAAAATGGGCGATTTTTTACCCATATCTATGTTTTTTAATGAGATATGGGTAAAAAATCGCCCATTTTCTTGTTTTGATAAAAAAAATATAATATATTTGCACTTGGCTAAAAAAGGAGAAATATGGCATCTGAAAACATGTTAGTTGGTAGAGAACGGGAGTGTAATGAGTTGCGAAGGGTTATGGAATCTGACCGTTCGGAATTCGTGATAGTATATGGACGGCGAAGAGTCGGTAAAACATTCCTCGTTGACCAATACTATCAGGGAAAGTATGACTTTACCTTTGTGGGGGGACATAATCTTTCACGCCAAAGGCAACTTACAAATTTTGCTAAAGCCCTAAAGAAATATTCCGGGGTAAAACGTGAGAAGTTTGCCGATTGGTTTGATGCCTTTGATGCGTTGGAAGAATATCTTGAATCACAAGATGAGAATAGAAAGAAAGTCGTTTTTATCGATGAGATGCCTTGGATAGACACTCAAAAGTCTGACTTCGTGTCTGCCTTGGAGAACTTTTGGAATGGTTGGGCTGCTCGTCGTAGCGACATTGTGTTTATTGCCAGTGGTTCAGCTACATCTTGGATGGTTGATAATCTGATAGAGAACCAGGGTGGACTGCATGCTCGAATCACGAGCAGCATTTACATCCGTCCGTTTACGCTTAAAGAAACAGAAGAATACTTGCAGAGGAAATATTGCAAGTGGGATAGATATCAGATATTGCAATGCTACATGGTGTTTGGTGGAATTCCGTTTTATTTGAGTTTGATTAATCCACAAGATAGTTTGGTGCAAAATGTGGATAGAATGTTCTTTTCGCATAGTGCCATCATGAGGAGCGAGTTTGACGAATTATATAATGCATTGTTTAGTAATGCAGAGTTATATATCAATGTAGTAAAGGCCTTGGCAAATCATCATGGAGGAATGTCAAGGGCAGAGATTGTTAAGGCTGTGGGTGTGAATGGTGGTACACTTTCGCGGGTGTTGACAAACCTTGAGCGGTGTGACTTTATCTCTCGAAGCCACAACTTCGGGTGTAAGACGAGAGAGGCTAATTATCGCTTGATAGATTTCTATACCTTGTTCTATTACAAGTTCATAGCTCAAGATACGTCTGGCGATGATTTGTGGTGGAGCCATAATTTTGAGTCTCGTTTGGTATCTACTTGGCAAGGCTTAACTTTTGAAATAGTGTGTCTGGTACATACGGATGCCATCAAGAAGGCACTTGGCATTTTGGGAATGGCAACGGAAGTTTCTTCGTGGCGCAAAACAGGTAATGATAAACAAAAAGGGGGACAGATAGATTTGGTCATCAAGCGAGCCGACCGTATCATCCATTTATGTGAAATGAAATTCAGTAAATCAGAATATCATATCACGGAATCTTATGAGCAACAATTGCGAGAACGCATGGAGTTGTTTAGAATGGCGACCAAGACTAAGTTCTCGCTTGTCAATACATTCGTCACAACTTATGGCGTGGCAGATGGCAAGCACCATAGTATCGTGCATAGTGAGGTAACGATGGAACAGCTGTTTGGATAAAGATGTGCCAGAATAGCTTGTTTTCCGATAAAAAGGGAACGAGCCTTGAAGTAACTGATGAAAAGTTCGCTTCCAGGCTCGTTTTTATTATATTGCCAGTTTATTACCAACCGAGGTTGACACTGGCACCAGCCATGATCCACAGTCCTGGCTGCTTCACGCCAGCGAGGTCGTAGTAGCGATGGCAAGTGATATTATCGGCCTTCACGTAGATGCTATATTTCTTCTCATCCCACATGAGCTTGCAGTCCACTTTGGTGTAGGGAGAGTAACCATTCATGCGTTGCTGCCAGCGCACCGCCCATGAAGCAGAGAGCTTTTTCCATATCTGATGATCCAAGCTGAAGACAGCTTTGTGCTTGAGATATTCCAAAGCATAGAGCGACTTCTTGATGTCGGTGTCGGTCTTGTGGTCCTGATGGATGTAGGCGTAACCCACCTTGATGCGGGTGATGAAGCTGTGGGGTATCAGCTCTCTCATGTAGAGGGTGGCATCGATGTTGTAGCCCATGTTGTCGAGCTTTCCGATGTTCATCACGTGATATTTGCTGTCGGCGAGTTCTGTTTCCGATGTCTGCACCCAGTCTATCATGTTGGTGCCGTGAGCATAGAAACCGCTTACGGTTGCAGCCAAGCCCGTCTGTCGGTACTGTGCGCCAATCTTGAAGGTGGAGTTCTTCTCCGGGTTCAGCGTGAGGTCGCCCTGCTGCACTGAGTTGCTCATATACAGGTCGGTGTAGGTTGGCATTCGCAGCGCCTTGTTCCAGGAAGCAAAGAACTTCCAGTTGTCGTCAGGACGGAAGCTCATGTCTATACCAGGATAGAAACGGAAGTCGTTGTCCAGACCTGTGTTCTTGTTGGCTAAGACGCCAGCCGAGAGTGTGAATCCGCCAAAGATGAAGTTGTGCTCCAGCATGATGTTGGTGTTGGTTCGCTCACCCTTGCGTGTGTACTGTCGGTCGGAGCCATGTATGTTCTTATAGTCTTCTGCAGCCAGTGGCTCGCCGAGGGCAGTAGAGTAGATGCGCTCCTTGCTGATATCGAACGCTACGGCAGTCTTACCTAACATCCATGCTATATTGGCATTTAGTCCGCCTCCATAGACATCCAGGTCGTGGTAGTTCTCGCCCGCAGCAGCACCCGCTTTGCCGCGTGTCAGCTGATAGTGGTCCTTGAAGTTGTTGTAGTACACCTGTGGCGCGATTTCCCATGTTCTGCCCGGGTTGTGCAGGTTGAGGTTGAGCGACGCCATGGCGTGGTCGGTCTTCTCATACTGGTTGTTGAACTTGGCGCTGTAGAATGTGTTGGCTCCGTAGCTCTGTTGGGCATATCCCACCTGTGCGTTGATATCGAAGCGTTGGTTGTAGCTCAGGTTGACTTGTCCGAAGCCCTGTCCTTTCTCAAAGTCGCTGTTCTCAGTGCCACCATCCGAGCGCTTGTAGCCACCGCTGGCTGAGTAGGCGTGTGTCCACTTACCTGTGGTGAATGAAGACTGTAGGCGTCCCTGTGTAGCGAAGCTGCCAAACGATCCACCCTCTACAAGTGCTGCCACTCCATCGTTTTGCGCTTTTCGAGTCACGATGTTGATGGCGCCATTGAAGGCTGATGTTCCGAAAATGCGAGAAGCCGCTCCCTCGAGCACTTCGATGTGATCGATGTCGGCAAGTGCAACAGGAAAGTCGGAAGCATTGTGACCCGTCTGTGGATTGGAGATGTTGACACCATTCAGGAGAATGGTAATCTGGTCGAAGGTTCCACCGTTGATGGAGATATCCGTCTGTACACCAAAGCCACCGCGCTGACGGACATCCACGCCAGTAGCTAATTTCAAAACATCATTGATGGTCTGCGCAGCCGCACGATGAATATCGTCGCGGGTAATGACAGACACAATCTTTGGTGACTGTTCAACAGTCATCGGAGCACGTGAGCCGGTAACGTTCACCGCGTCGAGCTCGTAAGCCTTTCCTCCCTTATACAGGGTAGAGTCGGCCTTTACACCCTCTGTGCTGATGCCTTCAGCCTTGGCATGGCTGAGTGTGGCAACGCTGAGTGCGCCTACGAGCACCTCTTTTCCCAAAACGGAGAAAAGAGCATAGCCCTTGTTGGAGAAGCGGTTGAACTTCAGGCAGTTGTGCTTGTTAAAAATTGATTTGTACATTTAAAAATGAATGTATAAAAATAATTGAAAAAATAAGCCTTGGCTGTTTGCCATCGGCTTTCGGGCTGCAAAGGTACTGCAAAAATCTGATTAAGAGAAGAGATGGAGACTTTATTTTTCATTCTTGAGTGTGATTTTTTTTTTACTGAAAACGAAGACAATACAAAAAAAACTCTATTCCTTACAATTATACGCAGTTTTTTTATTATCTTTGCAGAAGATATCCTGCGCTCGGCAATTTGAAAGCAAGCTTTCATTGCGCTCGCTTGCGGTATCTTTGCACTCAACTTTCGCAAGTAAGCTCCACACGCCCTGAAGGGGCAGAAGCTCATAGCCCAGGGCAGCGCCCTGGGTAATCAGGAACGCAAACCTATCGCCCTGTAAGGGCAAAAGCTTTTAAACTTCAGGCAAAACATAAAGCTTTTGCCCTTACAGGGTGCCTTGCCGATTGCTATTATACCCAGGGCGCTGCCCTGGGCTATGAGCTTCTGACACAACACAAAGGTGAGTTTCACCTTATTAAATATAATATAGTTATGAGACAGATAGACATTAAGCAAATCAACGACAATGTTTTTGAGACGATAGGGAAGGAGTGGATTCTTGTGGCTGCAGGCAACAAGGACAAGTTCAACATGATGACAGCTTCCTGGGGTTGTCTGGGCTGGCTGTGGAACAAGCCCGTGGCAGTGGTGTTCATTCGTCCCGAGCGCTTCACACACGAGCTCATAGAGGCCAACGACACCATGACACTTTCTTTCTTGGGGCATAGCGAGGGAGCACGCAAGATATACAATTTCTGCGGTTCAAAGAGCGGACGCGACCTCGATAAGTGCGAGGCCACAGGACTCAAGCCCGTCGTCTTGGAGGGTGGCAGTATCGGTTTCGAACAGGCCCGACTCACCTTGGAGTGCAGAAAACTCTATAGGGACAGTATGTCGGCAGAAAAGTTTATCGACAAAGACCTTCTGCAGTGGTATGGCGCCAAGGGCGGCTTCCACGATGTGTATGTGGTGGAAATCACTCATGCCTATGCAGAGTAAAACTATCAAAAAGACACATTCTCTCTTAGCAACAAAACAAACGCATTTGAATTATGGCACAAGGACAAACAGCAGTAAAAGAACGGCAGGATCTTGAGATCAAGAAGCCTAAACGTTATCAGGTACTTCTACACAACGACGATGTCACACCGATGGAATTTGTCGTCGACATTCTGTACACATGCTTCTTCAAGACCACCGAGGAATCCAACGCCATCATGCTCAAGGCCCATCGCGAGGGCAAAGCCTCAGTAGGCATCTACAGCTACGACGTGGCAAAGAGCAAGGTGGAGAAGGCGAGGAAGAAGATAGATAAGGCAAAGTATCCTCTCGAATTCACCGTTGAGTATGTATAAAAAATGAATTTGCGAAAGCTGAGTAAAAAATAAGTATAGCTATGGAATTATTCCCAGGACTTACCCAACCCATGTCCTTGTTCTTTTACAAGGCAATGGACTATGTTCTCTCATACCATCACGAGTTTCTCATGCCCGAGCATCTGCTGTTGAGCATCATCGACCATCCCGAGGTTGTCCGTATCATGCGTAGGATGAAGATCGACCAAAAGGCCATGCGTCAGGAACTTGACACATGGCTTAAGCAGCAGGAGCGCATTCCCAAAGAATTCTCTCATGTGAAGCCCGAACCTTCTGTGCTTTTCAAGGCGATGCACAGCTCTGCCTATCTGGTCAACCTGGCTGGCGGAGCAGGGGTGAAACTCAATGTGACTCATTTCCTCACTGCCATGCTGACGCTTCCCTATGCTGAGGCTCCCTTTCTCATCGACAAGTACATCGGTGAGCAGGGCGAGAAGTTCACCCGACTCGTAGGTGAAAAGTTTCCCGATGAGGAAGATCCGGAAATGAAAGAGCTTAGCAAATTCTCTCCCCTGTTGGCGAATGAGAGCGAAGGCGGCCTCAGCGATGAAGAGTTGATGAACGAGATGAGGGCATTTATAGAAAGCGGAAGCTCCGACTTCGATGATGACGACGAAGACGGTGATGACGGCGACTTCTGGTATGATGACGACGATGACAACGATGAAGACGATGGCATCGACAACGATGAGTATGACGACCCTGAAGGTTGGCAGACCGGAAAACGCCATCCCTCCGACTGGCATAAGCTCGTCACCTGCATCTCCGACAAGGTAGACCAGCACAATCCGCTCATCGGCCGCGAGAAAGAACTCGACCGCACCATACAGGTGCTCTGCCGTGCCGAGAAAAACAATCCGCTGCACGTGGGCGAGCCTGGTGTGGGAAAGACAGCCCTCGTCTTCGGACTTGCCAAACTCATCAACGAGAATCAGGTGCCCGACCGCCTCAAGGGAGCCCGCATCTACGGCATGGACATCGGACAGATGCTTGCCGGATCGCAGTATCGTGGCGACTTCGAGAAACGCATCAAGATGGTGATGGACGGAGCTGCCAAGGAGGGCAATGTCATCATCTATATCGACGAGATTCACAACATGATAGGAGCCGGAAGAGGATCGGATGGCGGACCTGATGCTTCCAACATGCTCAAGCAGTATCTCGAGGCTGGCGACATCCGCTTCATTGGTTCCACCACCTACGAGGAGTACAACCGCTACATGGCGAAGAGCAAGGGCATCGTGCGCCGTTTCCAGCAGATCGACATCAAGGAACCTTCCGTCGACGAAGCCATCAAGATTCTCGAGGGGCTGCAGCATAAGTACAATATCTATCATGGCGTCACCTATCGCAAGGACGCCCTCGAATATGCGGTGCGGGCCAGCGACAAGTACATCAGCAACCGCTTCCTGCCCGACAAGGCCATCGACCTCATGGATGAGGCCGGCGCCTATCTTGAGGTGCATCCTGCCAACCGCCAGCGCTCTTATGTCACCAAGGCCGTCATTCAGCAGATTCTCACCAAGGTGTGCAAGATAGACGCTGCCGCCATCAAGGACGAAGACAACTCTGCCCTGGCATCGCTGCGCCAACGAATGCTCGACAAGATCTATGGTCAGGACACAGCCGTCGACAAGGTGGTGGAAGCCGTGATGATGGCGAAGGCAGGACTCATCGACGACGACAAGCCTATGGCGTCGCTCCTCTTCGTAGGACCTACGGGAGTGGGCAAGACCGAGGTGGCACGCGTCCTCGCCCGCGAGTTGGGCATCGAGCTGGTGCGCTTCGATATGTCCGAATACACTGAGAAGCATGCCGTTGCCAAACTCATTGGCTCGCCGGCAGGCTATGTGGGCTACGAGGACGGTGGACAGCTCACCGACGCTATCCGCAAGACGCCCAACTGCGTGCTTCTGCTCGACGAGATAGAGAAGGCACACAGCGACATCTACAACATCCTGCTCCAGGTGATGGACTATGCCCGACTTACCGACAACAAGGGTCAGAAGGCTGACTTCCGCAACGTCATCCTCATCATGACCTCTAATGCTGGAGCTCAGTATGCCTCGCAGGCCAACATCGGTTTCGCAGGCAATGTGAGTCGTGGTCAGGCGATGCTCGCACAGGTGAAGAAAACCTTCCGCCCCGAGTTCATCAATCGTCTTTCCGACACTGTGGTGTTCCACGATATGGACAGGCACATGGCAGAGCTTATCCTCGACAAGAAGCTTGCCCAACTCGCCGACAAACTCAGCGCCAAGGGCGTCAGTATCGAGCTTACACCTCAGGCGCGAGAGCAGCTCCTCAAGTGGGGATTCACCAAGGAGTATGGTGCCCGCGAGATGGATCGTGTCATCGGCAACCGCCTCAAGCCTGTGCTCATGAAGGCTCTTCTCTTCGGCAAACTGAAGAAGGGTGGAAAGGCTGTGGTTAAGCTCGAAGGCAAGGAACTGGTGATATAGTTAAGATGTTAACTTCTCTAACTCTCCATTTGCAATTAATACTCAAAAAAGAACAATGATATTTCAAATAGACGAGTCAACGCCTTATCCCACGTTTCCCGACCCACGCTCAGGCGATGAGGACGGACTCTTTGCTGTGGGCGGCGATTTAAGTATCGACCGCCTGCTGCTGGCTTACTGCCACGGCATCTTCCCCTGGTACAGTTTTCGCGACCAGCCTGATATTCTGTGGTATTGTCCTATGCAGCGTTTCGTCATCTTCCCCGAAGAGATACACGTGAGCCACTCCATGCGCACGCTCATCAACAAAGACCAGTACAGCTACAGCATCAATGAGGCGTTCGACGACGTCATCGCACAGTGCAGCAAACTGCGCATCGAGCAGGATGGAGCCTGGCTGGGCGACGATATGATCAAGGCTTATACGGAGCTTCATCGTCAGGGCTTTGCCTCGAGTGTAGAAGTGTGGGACGATGCTACCGATCAGCTCGTGGGCGGACTCTATGGCGTCACCATCGGCCCTGTGTTTATTGGCGAGAGTATGTTCTCCCTCGTTCCCTCAGCCTCCAAGCTGGCGCTCATCTATCTGGCCCGTTTCATGCAGCGTAAGGGAATGAAACTCATCGATTGCCAACTCGAGACTTCGCATCTCCGTTCTATGGGCGGCAGATTTATCGGCTACGATGACTATCTGAAAATCATCAATGATGATGATGAGTCTTGATAACAGAAAATATTATCAAGATTTTTTTGTTTTATCAAAAATTAGAGAAAAACAAATCCTGACTGAAAATCGACTTTGAACAAAATGACTCAGTCAGGATGTTGTAAGAAGCTATGACATTCTAATATTCTTGCAGGCTCTTTACGGCCTCTGCCAACTGCTCCAGCGCCTGGGCGAGGATGCTGCGGGGTGTTCCCACATTCAGTCGCATGAAGCCTCGTGCCACACTCTCTTTCTGGTGCAACGGTGCGTAAGGATTTTGGTCTGTATCGAATATCTCGCCATCGTTGAGCGCCAATCTTGCCTTGTTGACGAACAGGTCTTGCAACTCGTCATGGCTGAGTCGCAGCTGACGGCAGTCGAGCCATACCAAGAACGACGACTCGGGACGAATCACCCTGATGCCGGTAATGTGCTCTTCGAAGTACTGCTCGGTGAACAGGATGTTCTGTTCTATATATGCCAGCATCTGCTTTCTCCACTCCTCACCTTGGCTGAAGGCCGCTATCGTGGCTATGGGCGCAAAGATGTGAGGTTCGTTCAGTTCGTTGACTTCCATCCAGTGGAAGAGGCGCTGGCGCAGTTGCGTGTTGGGTACGATGGCGTACGAGCTGACGATGCCAGCCATGTTGAACGTCTTGGTAGGCGCCTGCAGCGTGATGCTTATCTCTTCCGCCTCCTTGCTTACTGTGGCAAACGGGATGTGCTTGTGACCGAAGAGAGCCAGGTCGGCATGAATCTCGTCGCTCACCACGATGACGCCATGGCTGTGGCATATTTGTGCCAGTCGTTCCAGTGTGGCCTTGTCCCACTGTATGCCCGCAGGATTGTGAGGGTTGCACAATATCATCATCTTGCAGTCCTCTATGTTTTTCTCCAGGTTTTCGAAGTCCATCCTGTAGAAAGAGCCTTCTGCCGACTCCTTGAGCGGATTGAGCACCACCTGTCGGTTGTTGCCCACCACTGTCATGCGAAATGGATGATACACGGGCGTCTGAATCAGGATTTTGTCGCCAGGCTGCGTCAGGGCGTTTATTGCCATGCCGATGCCTTTCACCACTCCCGGAATGTATGTCAGCCATTGCGTCTTGACGTTCCAGCCATGGTGGTCGGCTATCCATTTGCTCACTGTGGGCCAGTATTCTTTCGGCTCGATGGTGTAGCCGAAAACAGCATGTTTCAGTCGCTCCCTGATGGCGTCAACGATGAACTGTGGGGTTTCGAAATCCATGTCAGCCACCCACAGCGCTATCAGGTCGTCGCGTCCATAACGCGCCTTCAGCACCTCGTGCTTCAAGTCGCCCGAGCCCGAGCGGTCTATTATCTTGTCGAAGTTGTATTTCATTTTGTTATCCACGATTTTGCGTTTTTTTTATTGACTTATTCCAAGTCCACTAAAGCATTTGTCTTAACTCCTTAACTCCTTTAACTTTTTCCGAGTCCAGAAGTTATCCCAAAGCCTGTTTGATGTCGTCCACGAGGTCGTCTGCGTCTTCCAGTCCCATGGAGAGACGTATGGTTGTATCGAGCACGTCCATGTCTTTTTTCTCCTCAGGAGTGAAGTTGACGAAGATAGTAGAGTAGGGATGTATAGCGAGCGACTTGTTGTCGAAGAGGTTGGTAGCTCTGCGTATGAGTTGCAGCTGGTTCAGGAAGTCGAGACACTTCTGTTCCGACTCGAGGTCGATGGTGAGCATGGCTCCCAAAGGCTTGCCAAGCGCGAGTCCGGGATAGTTCACGCGCTTCACCTGTGGCAGTTTCTGCAGGGCGTGTGCCAGGTCGAATGCGTTCTGGGCTTGTTTTCTGTAGCGCACGTCTAACGTCTCTAATCCCAGCGTCTGCATGTAAGCCACCTGTGGCGTCATGTATGTGCCAAGATTGAACAGAAACTCAAACCGTATGCGCTGGTTCACCTCTTCAAAGGTTCCGAAATCGAGGATGAGTCCGCCCAGTGATGTGGCGCCTCCACTGATGTACTTGGTGCTCGACAGCACCTCTACGTCGATGCCCATCTCGTGTGCGTCGATGTCGGTAAAGGGCACGGCAGTGGTGTCGACGATCAGCGGCAGTCCGTGCTTGTGTGCCACCTCTGCGAGTTTTTTGATGTCCACCACCTCGAGTTGTGGATTAGTGATGTATTCGGCGAAGACGAGGCAGGCGTCGTCGGCAATGATCTGGTCGAGCTTCTCGGTGTCGGTCAGGTCGGCCACCTGTGCCTTGATGCCCAATCGTGCCAGTGTTTTGGTGATCAGCGCGAAGGTGTTGCCGAAGAGGTGATTGGATGTCACGATGGTTTTTCCTGCCTCTGCGAAGACGAGCAGGGTGTTGAGTATGGCAGCCATGCCTGTTCCCATGGCAAAGACGTTCTCAGCTCCCGAGAGCGCCTTCACTCGGTTTTCAAAGTAAGTTACGGTAGGGTTCATCACGCGCGAGTAGTCTGGCTCAGGCACTCTGCCCGCGAAAGCCTCCGTCATGTCCTGGGCTGTGTCGAACTCGTAGGCAGCTGTGTTGTAAACCGGAAACGAGAGCGACCCGTAGGCATCGCGTTTCTGAAAGGGGGTGTGAATAGCTTTTGTTTGTTTTCTCATAAAAATTGATGTGATTCTTTAACTTCTGAACTTGCTAAAGTTCAATGAATTAGCTATAGTTCTGGAAAGGATTATGCTTCCTTTTCCGACAGGTCGTGGTCGGTCATGACGCAGACACATGAGTCCGACCACACGTTCTCGGCAGTCTCTATCATGTCGATAATCGTATAGATGGGCAGGATGATGCCCATGATGCCTACCGGTGCGTTGATGCCCGTCATGAGCGACAGGGTGAGGAAATAACACCCCATGGGCACGCCCGCATTGCCTATGGCAGAGATGACGGCGAGCACTACCCACAGCGCGTAGAACGGCACGATATCGGCAAGGCTTCCTGTAGGCATCATGCCGCCGTTCTGCATCACGAAGAGCGAGGTGATGAAGATGAAGGCCGCACAGCCGTTCATATTGATCGTGGTGCAGATGGGCAGTACGAAGCGCGACACACGAGGTGCCACCTTCATCCTGTTCTCAGCCGACGACATCGTGACGGGCAGTGTGGCAGCCGACGATTTGGTGAAGAGTGCCATCAGCAGCGCCGGATACATGGCCTTGAGCGCTCTGAGCGGACTGATGCCGCGTGCCAAGAGGAAGAGAGGCAGGACGACGACTACCTGAATCACGTTGCCGCCCAGCACCACAGCCACATACTTGCCTATGGAGTCGGCAGCTACGCCAGCCGTCACCTGTGCCGACAGTTGTGCGGCAAAGGCTACAATGCCGAGAGGCAGCGCCCAGATGAGTCCGCGTATGAGTCGGAACAGCAGGTCCTGCAGCGCCGTGATGACTTTCATCAGCGCCTCTTTGTTGTCTGATGCGGGTGTCTTTGCCAGTGCTATTCCTACGGCAAAGGCGAGCAGCAGAATGCTCAGCACGTTGCCCTCTAAGAACGGTCTCACCACATTGTTGGGGATGGCAGAGAGCAGGTGTTCTTTATAGGAGAGCGATTCGCCTCCTGCAATCTCGGGTGCTGCTGATTTCTGTATGAGTTGCGCCGAGAGGTTGTCGGGCTGTATGATGAGATACAGGGCGAGTCCCACGAGTGTTGCTGCCACAGTGGTGAGCAGTGTGTATGTGATGGTGTGGCGGAAGATTTTGCCTGTGTCTTTCTGCGAGCCGAAGTTGGCGAGCGTCACGACCACCGCCAATGCTATGGTCGGTACGGCGAGAAACTGGAACAGGCGTGTGTACACAGTCGCAATGAAGTCGGCAGACGAGTTGATCCATTCTTTTCCTGCCAGTCCCAAAAGGGCTCCCAGCAGCAGCGCCGCTATCCAAATGATGGTCTGGCGCGTTTGTGATGTCAGTTTAATAGCAGTCATTGATAAGTCATTTTTTAAAACAGCGAAAGATTACCTCTGGCTTTTTGCAGCCAAAGGTAATCATTATTAATGAAAAAACATCAGTTTCTTTCAGTTTTTTTTGTTATTTGCTTGCTTTACGATAATCCAATGCAGGTTTGCGGTCTCCCAACAGCGATTCGTATTTGAAGTCGGCACCTCTTACCTTGTCAAATTCGGCTTTAGCCTGTTTCAGCAGACTGGGATTGTTGAAAAGGTCAATAGCTGTGAGACTGAAAATCTTGGCAGCGTTGATAAGTCCCTTCGTACCGATGGTGCTGCCGTCTACTGCCACGTTCTGCCAGCTGTGTCCGGGAGCTCCGGGCACGAAAGTGGCAGTACCGAAACTTGCCAGAGGCACCGACCAACTTACATCACCCACGTCCGATGAACCGCCAGAGCCTTCTTTTACCAGTTTTCCCAAGGGGCGTATTTTCTCAGCATGAACGAGGATGGTGTCGCCTGCGCCGAATGTTTTAGCCACTTCTGCCGCCAGTTTTCTCTCACGCTCATCATACTTCACGCCTCCCACGATTTCCATGTTCTTCTGAACGAGTTCGGAGAGCACACGGTTGTGCAGTCTCTCGTATGTACCGGCAACGATTTCTTTTTCTACGCGTGTCTGAGTGCCTTTTGCCGCACCCACAGCAGCCGAGTCAATCCACTGGGTAAGATCGTGGAGCACGTCGCGTCGGGGACTTCTGATATAGTAAGATACGCGGGCATATTCAGGCACAACGTTGGGTGCGAAACCTCCGTCAGCAATGACATAGTGTATTCTGCTGGAAGGCAGAACGTGCTCGCGTAGCATATTCACCATGTAGTCGAACGCCTCCACTGCGTCCAGTGCCGAGCGTCCCTTCCAGGGCGAGCCAGCGGCATGGGCTGCCTTACCGTAGAATTTATAGTCGATCATCTGCATGGCTGTACCGGGATTGGTCGAAACGCCATTGCCAGAACCTGGATGCCAGTCGAGCACAGCATCTATGCCTTTGAAATATCCGTCGCGTACAATATATACTTTACCAGCGCCACCTTCCTCGGCAGGAGTGCCGAATATCTTGATTGTTCCCTTGCGGTGGTTGGCTGCCAGCCATTTGCTCAGTGCCACAGCAGCCGATGTGGAGCCTACGCCGAGAAGATTGTGTCCGCATCCCTGACCAGGAGCATCTTTCACACGTGGCGAGCGCACAGGCACGGTGTCCTGCGACAGTCCGGGCAGCGCGTCAAACTCGGCAAGGAAACCTATGGTGGGCTCGCCGCTGCCATAAGTTGCAACGAATGCGGTTGGCATTCCGGCTATTCCTGCCTCTACCGAGAAACCATTCTCGCGCAGATGGTCTTGCAATAGTTTCGAACTGTTGTACTCGATGAATCCCAATTCAGGATTGGCCCAGATTGTTTTCTGCAGCTTGTCGTAAGTCCAGAAGTTGTCGTCGAGATACTTGATGGCTGCATTGTTGATAGCTTTGCCACTCTTTGCTTTTTTAGCAGCTGTTGCACTTGGTGCAATGATAGCTGCAATGATAACAGATAGGATAAGTTTCTTCATGCTTGTCGTCTCCTATGATTTTTGATTTAATATTTGTCATTTTGTATCAAATCCTTGTCAGCCTGTATGTCGCTGTAAGGAATGGGGAAAACCGTCTGATGCTGCTCGATTCCGAGCACGGTGGTTGCACGGCCTGTACGCACGAGGTCGAACCATCGGTGTGGCTCTATGGCGAACTCCACGCGGTTTTCGTCCTCTATGGCCTGTATCAACTCCTCCTTGCTCAGGTCGCTGTCGGCCTCGGGAACATGTGAACGCTTGCGGATTTTGTTGAGGTCGGTCAAGGCTCCTTCCAGGTCGGGTGCCGACTTTTTGGCGCGGGCTTCGGCTCTTATCAGATATTCTTCTGCCAGTCGGAACAGAACCACGTTGTCGTCGGATGTAGGATTCTTGTAGAGAGTGCCTACATAATAATCGGGCACCTGACTGGTAGAGTAGTCGGCGTAATAAGCCTTTCGGTCGCCGCCCACTTGTGAATCGGACAACAGCTTGACGAGTTCCTTTGAAGGTCCCCACTCGTGGCGTCCGCCATCATTGGGCGAGCGCCAGTAGTTGCTCTGCTCGTTGGTGAATTTTGACGAATATGCCAGCTCCCATATACTCTCTGTAGTGAGGCTTCCGTCGATCAGGTTGTCTATCGTTGTCAGCTCGTAGTAGGGATTTTCTATCACTTTGGTGGCATACTTCTCTGCGTTGTCCCAGTCCTCTAAGTAGAGATATATGCGTGCCAGGAGAGCGTCGGCCACTGATTGGTTTACGTGTACACGATCGGTTGCCTTGCCCAGGTTGTTGTATACGGCGAGTATGTCGTCGATGACGGTTTGATACACCACCTTTGCCTCCGACTGTTTCACGCCGTTAAACTGTCCTGGTGTGGATGTGGCTTCCTTGATGACGGGTATGTTGCCCCATGTTCGGGCGAGGTCGAACAGGGCTAAAGACCGTATCACCGTTGCCTCTGCTATGATCTCGTTCTTTTCCTCATCGCTTGAGTCGATGGTCGGAGTCTTCGATATGACTTCATTTGCCTGCTCCACTGTGGCATAGATGGCATACCATGCATACGACAGCAGCTGGTTCTCGGCGCTATACTGATGGGTGTCGAAGTCGTAATAGTAGTTGAGCGATCCTGTCCATGTCACATTGTCCGAGGCCAGGTTGATGCCAGCATCAAAATACTTGCCGCCGTAATAGGCGTTAGCTGCCAAATCGTGATAGGCGCCATTCAGTGCTGCCTTGGCAGAAGCCTCGGTCTTGATCACTTTGCTGTCCGAAATATAGTCGGCTGGGTCTTGTGTCAGAAAGTCTGAGCACGAAGCCAGTACTGTAGTGGCAGCAAGGAGTGAAAAACCTGTCTTGATATTCTTTATGATGATCTTGTTCATTCTTATTCTTTTTTGGATTAATACTGATTGAACTTCCCACATTCAAAAAAAACTTCAGGTGCAGACTAAAAAGCCAGGTTCACACCAAATACCACCTGTCTTGGCTGTGGCGGAATGGCGAAATCGAGACCTTGCACCGTGCCATGCGTGTAGTCGGCTGCCGTGTTTCCTTCAGGGTCAGCGCCCGAATACTTGGTGATGGTGAAGAGATTGGTGACATTCACGTACACACGGAGCGATTCGATACCCACTGGGGCAATCAGCGACTTGGGCAGTGTGTAGCCGAGCGATACGTTGCGCAGGCGAAGGAAAGATCCGTCCTCGAGGAATCGGCTACTGGCAAAACCGTTGTTGTAGCTTCCGTCGGCATTGGGCAGTGTCGATGCCTTGGGGATGTCGGTGATGTCGCCTGGCTTCTGCCATCTGTCCATCTGGCTTTTCAGGAATCCCCAGTTTGTGCCGCGCATGCCGCCATGCTCCTGGAAGAACCGGTTCATGTTGAATACGTCGTTTCCTACAGAGAAATAGAAGAAGAACGACAGATCGAAATTTTTGTATCTCAAAGTGTTTCGCAAGCCGCCGGTGAAGTCTGGCCAGGCGTTGCCACATATCTGTCTGTCGGCCACGGTTATCTTGCCGTCGTGATTTACGTCCTCATAGACAGCGTTTCCGGTTTCGGGGTCTACATATAGCTGCTTGTAGAGCCAGAACGAGTACATGGGTTTGCCTTGTTCCAGTCGTACCCAGTCGCGGTCGTATTGAGAGAACGATACTGGCAGATATTCTATGCGGTTCTTGTTGTGCGAAATGTTGAAACTCGTTGTCCAGTCGAAATCTTTTGTCGAAATGTTCTTGGATGTAATCTGCAGTTCCACACCCTTGTTGCTCATCTCTCCCTCGTTGCTGTAGATCTTGGAGAATCCTGTTTTGCCAGGTATGGGGGTGGAAAGTAGCAGGTCGTATGTGTACTTATTGTAATAGTCGAACTCGAACGAAAGGCGTCCATTGAGGAACGAGCCTTCGATACCAATGTTCCACTGGCGTGTAGTTTCCCATTTCAGGTCGGGGTTGGCGAGCTGTGAGTGTAGGAGTCCAGCTTCGCTGTTGTATATGCCGCCGCCTGACCATAGACCCTGGCTGGCAAAGTCGTCGATGTTCTGGTTTCCTGTCCAGCCGATGCTTGTCTTTATCTTCAGACCGTCGATCCACTTCACTGGCTTCAGGAACTTTTCCTCAGAGAGTGTCCACGACACACCGAGCGAGGGGAATACACCCCAGCGGTGGTTCTTGCCGAAGCGTGAGGAAGCGTCTGCGCGAATGTTGCCATCGAAGGCGTAGCGGTTGAGCAGGCTGTAGTTCACACCGCCAAACCATGACACAAGACTGTAGGTGGAGCTGCTTGTGGTACCGGTGCTGACCGATGCCGACGAGAATTCCTTCAGCTCATTGTCGGAGAAGCCCGATGCCGAGATCGACTGCGAGCGAAGCCCCGTGTACTGTATCGAGTTGCCGGCGAATGCTGCCAAAGAGTGTTTCGTGCCGAAATCCACGTTGTAGTTGAGAAGCTGCTCTGCCGTTATGGTGTAGATGGTCGATGTCGCATCAGTACCATTGCCATTGGGCTGCCCGTCTGCCAGCTCGGTGTTGAAGTAACGCTTCTCTCGGTAGTTGTTGTAGTCCACACTCGCTGAGGATTTGAACTGCAGCCCCTGCAGGATTTTCCATTTTAGGCTCACGTTGTCAACCAGTCGAAGTCCGTAGGCATGATGGTCGCTGTTGTCGATGAGAGCATATATGTTGTCAAAGATGCCGTAGCGTGCATAGCTGCCGTCTTCGTTGAATGGATTGAGCAGTGTGCTGTGGTGCACCGATGCCTGGAGAATACCTTTCGGACTGTTTGCGATGCGGCTCAGAGAGCGTTTGGTCCATGATAGAGAGCTGCCTGTCGAGAGACTTACTTTCTTGTTGATGTCGTGGTCCAGGTTGAGGCGGAAGGCGATGCGGCTGAAGTCCTGTGTTTTTACGATAGCCTCCTGGTTTGTATATTCGATGCCTGTGTAGAAACGGGTGCGGTCGTTGCCTCCGCTTACCGAGGCGTTGTAGTTCTGTATCTTTGCCGTACGGAAAATCACGCTCTGTCTGTCGTAGGTCTTCTGTTCCTCGGGTGTTCCCAGACCTCCGCTTTCCTTCGATCTGTAGGGCACGAGGGCTGGGTCGCCACCGTCGTTGATCCAGGCTTCGTTCAGTATCTGTGCGGTCTCAGGACCCGAAGCAAGATCCCACAGCTTGGCAGCCTTGGCAAAGCCGAATTCCGCATTCAGGGTTACTCGCGTCTTTTGGTTTCTCTTGCCTCGCTTTGTCGTCACCAGGATGACACCGTTGGCACCACGGGCTCCATATACAGCAGTAGCGCTGGCATCCTTCAGCACCTCGATGTTCTCGATGTCGTTGGGGTTGAGGTCAGAGAGTGGATTGACGGTCTGACCGCCGTTCGAGATGGTCTGAAGCGCTGTGGAATTAATAGGCACACCGTCGATGATGTACAGAGGGTCGTTGCCGGCATTGATAGAGGTTGTACCGCGCAGGCGGACAAATGTTGCCGAACCCGGAGTTCCCGATGAGCTGGATACGATCAGTCCGGGAGCCTGTCCTTGTATCTGTTCGTTGAAACTTGAGGCTGCGATTGAAGTGGCGTCGTTGCCTTTCACCGTCGATACCGAACCCGTCAGGTTCTGGCGCTTCACCTGCGTATAGCCCAGTACTACGACCGACTCAAGAAGGTTTCTGTTCTCGGTAAGTGAAATCTCAATAGGTTCTTCGTTGTCATAAACGTCGATGTTGAAGTCGTGGTAGCCTAAATAATTCACCTTCAGTGTCGATGGCAGGGACTTTACATCCAGTTTGAAATGGCCGTCCACATCCGTTATGACACCTGTTTTCTGTCCCACATATTTTACTGACGCTCCGATTATCGGTTCACCGGTACGTGCGTCCTTTACTGTTCCTTTTACGATGTTCTGGGCAAAGGCTCCCGCTGCCGCGACTGTTGCTACAACAATCACGGCAAAAAGTCGTTTCGTATTTCCCATTCTCTTCTCTCTCTTCAGTTTTATTGTACTTTCGCTGGACTCAGGAGTTATTAGTTTTTGCTTTCTTGCTTGGTCAGCATCTTGCCTTTTACTTCTGTGCCAGGAGGGCAAGCTGCTGTTTGGCATCTTTTTGGTCGAGCTTCAGGAAACCCGCCTTGTTGTTGTACTGCTGTCCGTCGGTGACAATCCATGAAAGGAAGCGGTCCACGTCGTTGTTGAATACCTTCTGCGAGAAGGCGATGCTCTCTACAGGAATCGACTCTATCTTGTCGCTCTCTATCAGCTTGATAATCTCGTCGATATTGCCCGACTCAAGTATCTCGGCCTGGTTCTTCTTCACGTCGAGTGGGAGCAGAGAGATGTCCTGTTTCAGCTGGCGTGAGTTGAGGTCGAAGAGGTAGGCGATGTTGTTGAACGTCACCGACTGCTTCTCCTTCTGTATGGCATAGAGCAGGAATTTGTCGTCACCGGCAATACGCTTTCCGCGAATGTCACCCTTGGTGAATCCGAAGTGCTTGGCAAAAGCCTGGCAGGCAGAGGCACTGTTGTTGCCGCTGAACACGGTGAGCTTGTCGGCGAGTTTCTCCTTCTTGCTCTTGCTGTCGGCTTCGTCCAGCAAGTCGTCCTCTGTCTGGAAGAAGAGCTTCTTCAGGTCTTTCTCACTCCATTGGCGATGTGTAATCTCGTCGTACAGAGGGTTCTCCTTCGATGTCACGGGCAGGATGGCGTAGCGTGCCACATTGGTGGCGGCGTGGCTGTCAGCATTGTTCACGATGGCGATATTTGCCTCTTCTGCCTTGTCTACTATTTCTATAGTCACTTCAGGGTGCACTGTCTTGTATCCCTTGATCCAGTTCTCCACCAGTGGGCGGCTCACCTTCGTAACCTGCACCTTGATGTTTCCGTTACTCTCGTTGGTGTTACCCTGATTGGCGGCATGGGCAATTGCTGCTACAGCAAATGCGATGATTGTGATAATAGCCTTGATTTTCATTTCTATACCCTTTCTTTTTTATGTGTGTACTTATTATTATATTAATGTATATTATCCGTAAAAGTGTCTGTACTTTTCAGCGATAAAAACATCAACTTGTTCTGGGTGCAAAGTTACGGCAAAAAGCCCATGTGCACAATCGCCGTGCTGTGGTATTTTGTATCCCATAAAGTGGTGATTCGTCTACCATGATTGTGGTACGTGTCTGGTGTCTGATAGCCGAATTTTACCAGATTTGTTGTTTAAAAGAAAGCAAGATGTAGTCTATGCTTAAAATCAATGATTAGTTACTCAACTTTCGCAAGTTCAATTAGTTGTTTTTGATTTTTGAAGCCATCTGTGACAGGCAGGACTAAAAATAGCATAGAAAAAGCAGTGGACTCATTCTGATATACAGAGAGTCCACTGCTTATTTTGCGATATCTTTGGGGCTATATTTATGTTTTTACAGCCTTATTACAGTCTGCTTAATTCTTCTTCGCTCAAGCTCGTCATGTCTGCCACGATTTTGACATCCATTCCTTGAACTAACGTCTTAACCCCTTGATACTTTATAAAACTTATTTCTGAAATTCCATTAGAATATAGGTGTTCCGATGCAGCCGTTGGGTGCCTGGATGTGGAGCAGGGCACTTACGGTGGCGGCAATGTCGGTCATGTAGTGAGGCTGGGTAGTGGCACCATGCTGAATGTGCCATCCCATGAAGACCAAAGGAATGTGGATGTCGTAAGGATTCCAAGCGCCGTGGCTGGTACCCTTCGCTACATCGTACTCATAATGGGCAGGCTTCAGAACAATCTGCACGCCTCCGCTGCGCTCGCGGTTGTAGCCGTTGATGGCACGGAACTTCAACTGCTCGGGAATGCTTTCGGTCGAGGTCTTCTCCATGTCGAAGGCATAGTGCACAATCTTCTCTTTCTTCAGACGGTTGACTACCACCTGCTTCACGGCAGCATAGTCGAGACCAGCCTCCTCGATAGTGGCGGTGTTGAAGAACACCTGATAGTTCATGATTGTCATCACGAGGTCTTTGTCGGTGTTGAACTTAGCCTTGAGCTCTTGGTTCAGTTCCTTGACCATAGATTTTCCGTTCCAGATGCCGGCAGGTATGCGCTGGTCTTGCAGGAAGGCGGCATTGTTGACAGCACCATGGTCGGCAGTGAGGAAGGTGAGATAGTTGCCCTTGCCGATGGTCTTGTCGAGATAGGCGAAGAAGTCGGCAAGCGCCTGGTCGAGGCGCAGATAGCAGTCTTCGGTCTCAACGGCGTTGACTCCCACCTGATGGCCGATGTAGTCGGTGCTCGAGCAGCTGATGGTGAGCAGGTCGGTGTCGGTGTTTTTGCCTAAGTTTTCGCCCTCGATGGCAGCCTTGGCAATATCGAAGGTGAGGTTGCAGCCGAAGGGCGTGTTGCGGATGATCTTGTAGCCATGCTTCTTGTAGAGAGCAGCGAGGTCGAGAGGCAACTGTGCCTTCTCGCCGTCGACGATGCCGTTCTCGTAGTTGTTGGCGTCGGCTGTGCTCTGCTGATAGGTGTCGATGGGGTAGAGGGTTTCCCACTTCTGCGAGAGATATTTCTCTGCCAGCTTACGCTTGTTGAACTTGTTGACCCACTCGGGCAGTTTGTCCATATAGAAGGTGCTGGTGATGAATCGTCCTGCCTTGTCGTCGAACCAATAGGCACCGTTGGCATGATGTCCGGCAGGAAGGATGGCGGCGCGGTCTTTCAGCGCCACGCCAACGACCTTGGAGCGGTTGTTGGTGGCAAGGCGCAGCTCGTCGCCGATGGTTGTCACCCACAGATTGCGTGGCGACATGTAGCCTGCCTTTCCATCGGAGCCTACGGGTTTCACGGTGTTGTCGCCCACGCAGTTGACAATCTTTCCGTCTTTCACAAAGGCGTTGCCGGCAATGCCGTGTATTGAGGGCACGGAGCCTGTCCAGACGGAGCTGTGTCCGATGGCAGTGACGGATGGGATGTAAGGTATCTGGCAGTTTTCTACGCTGAAGCCTTCGCCGAGCATTCGTTTGAATCCGCCCTCACCATAGCGGGCATAATAACGATAGAGATAGTCCCATCTCATCTGGTCGATCACAATGCCCACCACGAGCTTGGGGCGTTCGGGTTGTGCCTGAGCTATTCCGCAGAAGGCACAGAGAATGAAAATCAGTCGATAAATTCTGTTCATGTTTTATAGGGTTACTGTTTAATCTTTTGCAAAGATTGTACAAACGAGCGCAATGAAAACTTGTTTTCAAATTGCCGAATGCAGTCAATCTTCTGCAAAGTTAAATAAAAAAACTGATTAAGCGAAGAGAATGATTTTTTATTTCTAAAATCGAAGGCTATCCCAAAGAAAATGCGTAATTTTGTTGCCGAAACTAATTTAACTCCAGAAACAGCGGATAAATCCTCAATCTTCTCCCCGGTAAACTCTTTCGTAAGCCTCTTGCATCTGTTGCAGCGAAAAGTGGCTCATGGCATACTGTCGGGCTTGTTCAGCCCAGAGAGCTCTCTCGCCTTGAGGAATGGTATGGGTGAAGAGGCGCATGTAGGCATCGATGTCGTTGTGCTCCACCTTGAGCGGCCAGTCGGCGGGCAGCGTGTCGGAGAGCCCCTTGGCATCATTGATGATGACGGGTGTGCCCTCCATGCTTGCCTCGATGGACAGCAGCGCCAGACCCTCGTGCTCTGAAGGCATGAGCAGATAGTCGAACGAACCGAGATAAGCCGACAGGCCGAAGAGTGGCGGATGGATGCTGGCATTGGGCGCATCGCCTATCCTGTGGACGAGCATGTCCTTGAGTCTGCCGTTGCCGAAGATGTGGAAGAAGTAGCGGTCGTTGCAGCTCAGTCTCTCCACGATGTCGGCCAGATGGCTGATGCCTTTCTGCTCCTCCATGCGTCCGGCAAAGAGGATGTTGACTTTTCCCTCCATAAGCCCGGGATACGTCTTCCGCTCCTGGCAGGGCGCAATGCCATTATATATAATAGGTGGCAGGGCGTGGTAAGCTTTCTGATAAGTATCGAGCACCGAGGTGGAGATGGCGATGTTGGCATTCTTCGACTGCAGCCAAGCTTCCACCTTGCTGCCCGTCTTCTGCATGCCGTGCCACAGCGACGTGTTGTGAATGGTGCGCACCACGCGGCAATGGCGGGCGAGACGGGGAAAGAGATGGAAAAACCGATAGACCGCCCATTCGGGAATCTCGCTGTGGCAGTGGACGACTGTAGGACGATACTTCAGGAAGAGGAATACAAACCACAACGGAAACAGCAGCGCTGCCGTCTTCTCGAAGAGGTAGTGAAACGGCACTGCGGGAACGGGTGAGCGGTGGAAGGCGATGTGAGCCGCTTTCATCTCGCCGATAAACTGCCGTGTGAAGGGCGAACGGCCTCTCACGACCTCGACAATATGATACTCGAAGTCGGGATTCTCGGACAGAGCAATGTTGAGTGCCACGCGCTCGGCTCCGCCCATGTCGAAGTGGGATATGATATGGAATATTCGTTTCATACGACAAAAATAAGCAAAATGTTTTGAACTTCAAACAAATAGTGCTAATTTTGCAGAAAATAAAACAGAACAATCGTATTTCAAGGAGTTAAAGGAGTTAAGAAGTCAAGGAGTTAAGACAATGTCTTATTGTTTGAAAGCCAAGTAAAAATGCTGTTGTCTTAACTCCTCAGCGACCATGGGGAGCGATAACTTCTTAACTCCCCTAACTCCTTGACTTGCGAAATTTGAATAAAAACGGAAAAATGGCAGAAACATTAAAGGAGAAAACGGCTAAAGGATTGTTTTGGGGAGCTATGAACAGTGGCTCCACACAGGTGCTCAACATCTTGTTCGGCATCTTCCTGGCACGCTTGCTCTCGCCTGCCGATTATGGAATCATCGGCATACTCACCATCTTTACACTTATTGCTGGCAACCTGCAGAGCAGCGGATTCACGCAGGCTTTGGTCAACCTGAAACATCCCACCGACCGCGACTACAACTCGGTGTTCTGGTTCAATGTCATCGTGAGTTTTGCGCTCTATGTGGTGCTCTTCTTCAGCGCTCCGCTGATAGCGGCTTTTTTCCATCAGCCCTGCCTTGTATGGCTGTCGCGCTTCGTGTTTCTGGCTTTTTTCATCTCCTCGTTTGGCATCGTGCAGAATGCCTACATGACCAAGAATATGATGAACAAGGAGATAGCCATCGTGAGCTTCGTGGCGCTCATATCATCGAATGTGGTGGGCGTGTGCCTCGCCTTCAGCGGCATGGCCTACTGGAGTCTCGCATGGCAGCAGGTAATTTTTATTACGGTGCTCAACTTTGGCAGATTCTATTACACAGGCTGGCGGCCACAGCTGCATATCGACTTCGGACCGGTGAGGCAGATGTTCGCCTTCAGCGTGAAGCTGCTCATCACCAATATCATCAACACTGTGAGCAACAATGTGCTGACCTTTATCTTCGGTCGTTTCTATCCTATTGACGATGTGGGCAACTACTCGCAGGCTTACAACTGGAACACCAAGGCCAATTCGTTTATCTCCAACACGGTGGGGCAGATAGCGCAGCCCGTGCTCTCGTCGGTGAAAGACGACCGGGGCAAGGAACAGCAGGTGTTTCGCAAGATGTTCCGCTTCACCTCCTTTCTCTCCTTCCCGCTGATGTTCGGACTGGCACTGGTCTCGCACGAGTTCATCCTTATCACCATCAGCGACAAGTGGATAGCGAGTGTGCCCCTGCTGCAGATTCTCAGCGTGAGCGGAGCCTTCGTTCCGCTGTACACACTCTATCAGAACCTCGCCATCAGCAACGGACGATCGGATGTTTACATGTGGTGCAATCTGGGGCAGGTGGTAGGATTGCTGGCGTTGGTGCTTTGCTGTCACAGCTACGGCATCTATTGGATGGTTGTGGCTTACACAGCCTTTATGATATTGTGGCTGCTGGTGTGGCAGGGCGCCATCAGACACATCACAGGCTTGCGCTTCAGGGATGTCTGTCTCGACACACTTCCCTTCCTGTTTTGTGCGGCAGGCTGTATGGTGGCAACTTATTATCTCACCTGCTGGCTGTCGAACATCTACCTGCTCTTGCTGGTAAGAATCATCCTGGCTTCTTCGCTCTATTTTGCAGTTATGAAGCTTCTTCGCGTCAAGATACTCGAAGAATGTCTCACATTCATGAAGAAAAAGAAAAAATAGTGTGCAGAAATCTCCGTTCCGTAGTTTGGAATGTCCGTTCCGTGATTCGGAATGGCCGTTCCGTGATTTGGAATGTCCGTTCCGTGATTTGGAACGGAGAATTTGATAAGTGAGAAGAAACAATTCACTCACTTCCTCCCAACATTCCCTTAACTTTCTCCCAAACTTTTCTTAACTTCTCTATCTTCTGAATATCTGTAAATTATAAATTCTTCTGAACAACAGATACAAGAGATTGACGTGTTTCACCTTCCAGCCACGGCGCAGCAGGGCGATACAGAGGCGGCAGACGGGATGGGTGACGCGATAGGTGCAGATGCTGCCTACCTTTTCGAGAGGCAGATGCTGTTCGGCTGCTACGCGATAGGCATTCACCATGCCGATGTCGGTGGCTGTGCGGTAAATACCCTTGTTGTCATGCTGCTCGATGAACGACGCCACAAGCTGGCAGGCCTTGAAGTGCGAGGTGAGGTTTTTCTCCGAGATGTCGTGGGTGTAGGAGGTGATGTTGTCTTTGCGATAATAGTACACCACTTCGTCGATGAAATAGCGCTTGGCAAAGTACATGACTCGTGCCACCACGGCGTAGTCCTCGCTGTAGTCTATGCCCTCGACGCTGTATATGCCGTGGTTTTCGAGCAGATCCCTGCGATAGATTCTTCCCCAGATGCGGTTGGAGGTGATGTTCTGGCAGAGCAGTTTGCGCTGATAGGTGCGATGGCTGTCATGGGCGGAAGGATGAAACAGAGTGGCTTGTCCGTTCTCCCAGTCGGCAAAGCCTCCGTCTACGATGTCGGCACCGCTCTTCTCGGCAGCTTTTACCAGCTTTTCCACTGCATCGAGTGGCAGAAGATCGTCGCTGTCCACATGCATGATGTATCGGCCTCGCGAGGCAGCGAAAGCTGTATGGCGTGCGCCTCCCAAACCCTTGTTGTGCTCGTGCTGAATCAGTCTCACCTGTGACTTTCGCTCAGGAAACCGGTCGATAGTCTGTTGCAGTATTTCCACACTTCTGTCCTTGGTACAGTCGTTTACAAACACATACTCTATGTCGGCAAAAGACTGCTGGAACAGAGTCTCGGCACATTGTTCTATGTATTTCTCTACACCGTAGATGGGGACGAGGATGGATACTGTGGGCATGATGGTGAAAGGTTTGGATGGGTGAAGTAATTTACAATAGATACTGGGCAATGAGCAGCCCGTTGTAGAAGAATAGGAATACAGCAAGCACCATGACGATGAGGCGCAGATGCGACTGGTTTCTGGCGCTGAGACCTTTGAGCAGATAGCCTATGGCGATGGGGATGATGAAAGCCCAGTGGGCTGTCATGATGTACACCTCGTTGAGGCCGAAGCCCAATCCTAAGTGTATGAATGCGTCGAACGCCACCCATGCACCTATCATCCACAGGAACTTCGACCTGCGTCCCATCCACAGACCTGCGGCAAAGAGCACCACGAGGATGGCTTCGAGCACATAGGGCAGAGGCGTGCGGTAACGTACAAAAATGGGGCGACGGGTGCCGACGTCCTGCAGCAGATGATCTTTGTGAAGGATGAGCGATTCGCCAAAGACATTCTCTACCAGCGACTGTGGACGCGACACGCTGAGGTCGGCCCAAGAGAGGATGCCTTTCTCCTTGATGGCGGTTCCGTGAATCTCGCGTTTGCGCTTCTGGTCGGCTTCCACCTGTGCCTTGAACACGCTGTCGCGCTGTTCGCGTGCATGCAGAATGCGGAGTCCTTCCTGGCGGTGAGGAATGATGAAAGCCTCGTTCTGCCAGATGGCTGCTGCGATGATGAACAGCGAGGGAATGACGATGCCCATCAGCAGGTGGCGCCATCTGAAGATGTCCTTGCCGTTGGCAAAGAGGGCAGAGAGGAACACCTTGGCTCCGTTGGTGATGGTGATGCCTGCCGTGAAGACGAAGAGCGTGGCTGTCTGCCAGGCCGGCATCTTCTCACGGTTCACGATGTTCTTGCCTGCCACATAGAACGTGAGGGTGAGCATGAACATCGACAGACCGAAATGGTCGGGCACGAAGCTGGAGAGCATGATGTAGGCAAAGGAGAAGAAAAGGGCCGACAGCAGGTTGGAGTCGAGTTTGTCAAGCTGCAGTATCTCACGGAAGGTGCGGCGGATGAAGACAAACGAGTAGGTGGAGAGAATCGTCATCACCACAGCCACGAGGATGATGGCGATGTTCTTGCCCGTGAGCTGCATCTGCCAGTAGTTGAGCAGATAGAACGGATACCAGAGGAATGGCAGCAACGGATGACGGAACTCGGTGTAGTAGGCGTTCCACTTCGACACGGTGAGATAGGTGAACACGTCGAAGCCCGACAGCTGATAGTATCGGGTGAAGAGACTCCAGTAGCCTATGTGGTTTCCGCCCTTGGTAAAGGGCGTGAAGTGATAGCACACCATGAGTGTGTTGAGTGCTGCGAATACAAGGAGCGCCACGATGACTGCCCACTTCTCTTCTTTTCTTATCTTGAAAATATGGTTCATATTTGTTGCTTAATATATTGTTTCTCTTTTACGTCATGGAGGAGTTCCGCTGAGGAGTTAAGGAGTTATCGCTTCCTTCGGTCGCTGAGGAGTTAACTCCTTAACTAAGCATATAGCGGAAGAGCAGCGCTCCGTTGTAAGTGATGAGATAGAAGGTGAGTCCTATCAGGACAGAACGGCAGAGCGAGAGGCTTTTTCCTCGCAGGTGGCGCAAGAGGAAGGCGATGGCGATGGGCACAAAGAACATGTAGTGTGCCGTCATGATGTAAATCTCGTTGATGCCGAATCCCAAACCGATGTGCAGGGCAATGTCGAAGAGGAAGAAAAGCATCGACAGACAGAAGAACTTGGAGCGCACGCCGAAGAAAATGCCCAAAGCGAAGAGCAGCAGAATGATGCCCTCTACGATGTAGTTGATGGCCGAGTCGTAGCCCACGATGACAGGACGGCTTCGCAGCACGTCCTCCAACAGGTGCTGGCGATGCAGCTGGATGGCTTCGCCAAAGAGGTTTTCCCAAGCCGTCTCTGTGCGCGAGGTCGTGATGTCGGTCCAGCCCATAAACTCGCCTTTGGCAATGGGCTTGCCCGTGTTTCTGTTCCATATCTGCTTGTGGTCTCTCACGTACTTCGCCTGTGCCTTCTTCTGTATGATGGCTTTCACGGCAGCCTCTACCTGTGCCGAGTCTTTCACCTGTGCCGTATCGCGATACTGCTTGTAAATCAGCTGCTTGGCCTCTTCGCTCTTCTTCATTCTCATCTCGTGGCGTGCCATCTCCTTGGGCCATACAAAGGTGCGGTATTCCACACGTGCCACAGCCCACATCAGGGCGGCTGGCAGGATGATGCCCAAGAGCAGATACTTGGGACGGAAGAATTTCCGACCGTTGGTAAACAGGGCTGCGAGGAATGTCTTTAGTCCGTTGTTGAGCGATACGCCTGCTGTAAGCACAAAGAGCACTACGGTCTGCCAGGTGGTGAGCCGGCGTCCTTTCTGCATGCAGATGCCGCTGATGTCGAGTGTCATGAGCAGCAGCATCATCGACATGATGAAATGGTCGGGCACCATGGCTGAAACCATCACATAGGCAAAGGAGAAGTAGAAAGCCGACAGCAGGGTGGCGTCGCAGCTCTTCAAGCCTATCACTTCGCGGAAGATGCGGTAGAGGAAGATGAACGAATAGAAGGCGCAGAACACGAGGATAATGGCCACGATGTACTGCACGCAGTTGATGCCTGTAAGAGCAATGAGTGCCTGGTTGATGAGGTTGGGAATGTACATAAAGAAAGCCAGCAGAGGATGGCGATACACGTTGTACTCTGTGTCCCAACAGGAAACGACAGCATAGGTAAGCGGGTCGAAACCTGCCACATGGAAGGTTTTGACAAAGAGTTTGTGATAGTTGTCGCTGAGCTGTGTGAACTGGCTATTGTACTTGATAATGGTCAGCGCATTGAGCACGATGAACAGGAGCAGTGCCACGAGAGCCTGCCATCTCTCCTCGCGCTTGATCTTGAATATCTCGAAAGCTTTTTTTATCATGATGTTTGCTTTTGATTTTCTTGCTTGTTTGGGAAGACAGATCTTCATCCTTCACTTCTTCAGGAAGAATCTTACTAAGAGGAAGTTGACGGGAATGCAGACACAGAGTGTGGGCAACATGGCTATCTGCTTGGTCAGTCCCATGCCCACGAAGAGATTCAGACAGACCGTCTGCAGGGTGTAGTTGATGATGTGAGAGAACGTAAAGCCGGCTCCTCGCTTGGCATTGGCCTTGACACGGAAGGTGTAGCGTGTGCTGGCAATGAAATTGAACACGAAACTGGCGATATAGGCAATGGTGTTGGCCGTGGTGGCCAGAACATGGTCGTTGGCGCCTAACTGGGGAAGACCCCAGGCAAGGCTGGGAATCATGACGAGATAGATGACGTACTGCAGGATGGTGGCTGCCACACCTACGATGCCAAACCTCACCACCTCGCCCAACTTCTCGCGTTTCGAGTCGTCCATCTGCTGTATTCTTTGCTTGATGTTCATGTCTTTGTTAATGATTAGCATGCAAAATTAATCATTTTCCCTTTATCCCGCAAATCTTTCTGCAACTATTCGCTTTTATGGCTGTTTACCAAATGCCCTTCATCGGCAAAGGCAAGCATTTCCTTGTCGCCACGACTGTCGCCGTAGGCGGTAATGTGGTAACGGCTTCGGTCGAAGGAGAGAGCCTTGCTGATACGTCTTACTTTCTCTGCGCCATAACAGTTGGCTGTGCTGAAGCGCCCGGTCAGACAGCCGTCTTTCTCTTCTACTTTTGTTCCCAACACCTCGACTTCCCCAATGCCCTGTGTGGCGAAGAAGGGGCGAACCCAGTTGTCGATGCTGGCACTCACTATGAAGACTTTCTTTTTGTCCTCGACGGCCCGGCCGACAAGGGCAATCATATCAGGACGAAGAAGGTTGCTGCGTTTTTTGGCGAAGTCCTGGCACAGCAGATTGAAGGCGCGTGTGCTCATGCCGCCGAAGAAATGGGTGAAGATGAGCTGCTTTGCTTTCCAATTGGGATAGAGGTGAAGTTTCATCAACACCAGAATGGGGCTGTAGAGCAGAAAGCCCCACAGCAGGCGCCATGTGCCAGCTTTGTAACGGATAATCTCCAGGAGCGTGTCCTTGGTGGTGAGTGTTCCGTCGAAGTCGAAACAATATATTCTTTCTTTTTCCTCCATATTATATAATGTATATAATAATCAGGAATGAGAGGAGCCAGGCCAGGATGATGAACTGTGTGATGTGGTCGTGGAGCATGATACGGGTTGGGTCGCCGCTCTGTTGGTCTACCACAGCTATCTGTATGTAGCGCAGCAGTCCCACCAGCACGAAGACACTTGTGAGATAGAGATGCTCGGTGTTGAAATGCTCTATCACCTCTGGACTTACCGTGTACATGATGTAGCACACAAGCGTTACCGAGGCAGTGATGGTGATGGCCTGGTTGATGAAGGTAAGGTTGTAGCGGCTCGTATTCTTGCGTGGCGCCTCGCCCGTCTTCTCCATTCTCAGCACATCGTCGCGTCGCTTGGCAAAACTCATGAAGAGCGTGATGAGGAAAGTCATCAGCACAATCCACTTGCTCAGAGCAATATCGGTGGCCACACCGCCTGCCAACAGGCGAAGCACAAAGCCGAAGGCAACGATGCAGACGTCGATGATGGCGTATTGCTTTAGTTTGGCGCAATAGCAGAGATTGAGCAGCCAATAGAAAAGGATGATTCCCATGGCCTTCCATGAATCGAGTGCAGCGCTGATGACGATAGAAAGGATGAGCATCAGAATCATCAGACAATACGCCGCCTTGACAGAAACGGCTCCCGAGGCAATGGGTCGGTGGCACTTTACGGGATGGCGCCTGTCGGCTTCTGCATCGAAAATGTCGTTGAAGCAATAGATACTCGATGCGGCAAAGCTATAGGCAAAGAAAGTGATGACACCAGCCAGAAGAGCGTCGGTGTGAAACAAAGCTCCGCCAAAGAACAGCGGTACAAAGACGAATCCGTTCTTGATCCATTGTTTGGGGCGTATGAGTCGCATCAGCGCAGAAAAGCCCCGGCTTTCGTTCATTCTATAATCTATTTTTTTCATGATTCTCTATTTTCTTTAATATTCTCTTGAACTCCCTCCCCCTGCGAAAGTTGAGTATTCTCAGTATTTGATGATCTTGGATATTTGTCGGCTGATCCATCCTGCTGTCTTGCTGAGAAGCCAGGCTGCAGGAAGCGTGATGGCTATGCAGACGAGGAAGGTGGGCCAGTAGCCCCAGTGATATTTCTCTATGTAGTGGAGCACGAAGTGAATGTGGATGAGGTAAGCCTCTAAGCTCAGCGCTCCTACAAAGATGAAGCCTCGGTTGAACCATTGGGGAGTGCGGCGGAAGATGCGGTTGAGCAGCAGAATGCTCGTAATGGTAAGGGGAATATAGAGCATGCGCTCTAAGAAGAGAGGAAACATGCCGTGGCGTTCCTGTTCGAGGAAGATGCTCGAGGTGAGCGTCATCAGAAACATGATCCATATCATCCAGATGCTGGTGCCGTCGAGGCTTTGCCGTTGTCTAACCATCTCGCCCATGTTGATGCCGATGAAGAAGATTGGCACGCGGCTCCAGAAAATCTCCAGATGGCCTACGGCATGGTGGATGGGAGTGACATACTGCACAAGGATGCACCACATGATCATGACCACAGGCAACCAGCGATAGATGGGGTGGCGCTTGATAAGCTCCATGTAGCCTGGTGCAAAGAGATAGAGCATCATGGTGGCGGGAATGTACCAGAAGTTCAACTCGTCGTGAAGCCAGAAATCCCAGTTGATGCTGATGTCGCCCACGAGGTCGACCCATGCCCAGAGGTCTCCTCCCTCAAAACGCGGAATGTAGAACAGGCAGGCTATGATGAGCCAGGCGGGATAGATGCGCAGATAACGGCGCACGAAGAAGTGGCGCACGTCAGGATTCTTGGTCCACGAGAACCACAGACCTATACCGCTGAGGAAGAGAAACATGTCTACTCCCACATTGCCCATGCGACGAAGCCCGAAGAAAGCATCCTCGCGGGGCAGCGCCACATGAAAGAGGATGATGAAAAGCATGGCAGCTCCCATCAGTTCGCCTCTGAATCGGCTTATATTGGCAAGTTCTATATCTTTGATTTTTATCATAATGAAAGGGGTTGAATTGTCTTCACTTTCGAAACTCACACTCTTTACCTCATCTTACTTCATCTTTGGGCTCGGAATCTTCTTCATCAGCTCAGAGAAGAGCCATGCTAAGCAGATGCTCGATATGATGTAGAGCAGCAGTCCGGCGTACATGTCGCCCCAACGGCTGATGGGGATGAATATCTTGCGGGTGATAGGATGGCAGACGAAGAGTGCTGCCGATATTCCGCCCATCCAGTCGAGAAATCTGTATGCTCCCTGCAGCCATTTCACTCCGCTCAGCACCTTTGCTACCAGGACGCAGAACAGACAGACGAAGAGAGGCACGAAGGTCCAGCCCAACATGCTTCCGCTGAGACTGTAGATGATGGCTCCGCAGAAGATAATGCCAAAGGCGTTGGTTGTGTTGTGATGGAAAGTCATGAGAATCTTCTCGCCATAGCGGGCATAAAGAATGCCGATGCCGAATGGCAACATGCCGCCCATGAAGTTGTAGCGATAGCGGTTCATCGCCTCGCCGTCGGGCGAGAGACACAGTTGAAGCGCCAGGCAGATCACCATCAGCACTACGGTGAAAGCCCAGTGGCGACGGTAGATGAAGAGGCGGTAAATAATGTAGAGCTGCAGCATCAGACCGAAGAACCAGAATGGACCGGGCCAGATGATGCGGTCGGGATTGGGCAATACGTTGTTGAACATGCCCAGCATGGCGATGATGTCGAGCGACTGATAGTGATGAGGCCCGGGAGTGAGGTAGTCGAGCATGGTAAATGCGGCGAACCCCACAATCATCATCTTGAAGAGCTTGAGGTAGTGATAGCGTACGAATCGCAGTCCTTCACCCAGATTGGGCAGGTGACGGCCTGTGATGCTGAATCGCTCTGCGCCCTGTGTGATGCGTGGACCAGACTCGTATTTCAGCACCAGTCCGTAGGCGCTGAGGAAGAGAAACACGGGCACTCCATAATGTCCGAAGAACGACAGCAGATGCATGGGCAGCCAGCCGTCGGGCGACGCCATTACCTGGTGCAGCCAGTTTACGTTGCGCTGTATGTACTGGTATTCGTTCTCCTTGACGATGGGGCCCAGCCAGTGGCAGTAGTTGTGCAGAAAGATGCCGATGATGGCAAGTCCTCTCAGGGCGTTGCACTCTGTTCGGTTTAGTGTGGGTGTACTCATAATCTTATTTTCCTTTCTTCTTCTCGTTAGCTTTCTTCTCTTTTGCTATATGTTCATCTCTCAGCTTGTCGTAGTCGGCAGAGTTTTTCAGGATGCGTGGCCGCATCTCGTCGTACTCAGGGCTGAGGATGTTGTATTTGGCCTGATAGGTTGGCGTTTCGATGCCAGCCAGATAGAGCAGCAGATGGGGCAGGGCGTCGGTCATGTAGCGTAGGTCCTTGGCCTTGCGTATCTGCTTGTAGATGTCGCGATGCTTGCGTATATATTTGCGCGAGCAGTAAATCCAGAAGGGAATCTCGAACTCGTAGTGGGCAAGGGGCCAGTCGATGGCTGCCGAATGGTTGCGGCAGATAAAGCCTCGGTTCTCCTCGTAGCATTCTTCTCCGTGGTCGGGCATGTAGATGATGATGGCGTCTTCTTTCTCGAATCGCTTCACTATCTGTGCCACGATGGAGTCGTTGTAGAGGGTGGCATTGTCGTAGTGGCTCAACATCTTGCGTTGCTTGGCGTTCAGCTCGGGGCGCTTGTCCTCGTAGTTGCCTGCCCAGAACTCGGTTTGCTCCTTGCGGTAGCGCGACTTATAGTCTACGTGCTGACCCATGAGGTGGAAGATGACGAGGTTGTGCTCGCCCTGCTTTTGTTTCAGGTGGTTGTCGTAGTCGTCGAGCAGTCCGTCGTCGAGCGGATGAAGCTCGGTGTTGCGGTTGTCAAACTGCAGCTTGCTGAGCTCTGGGTTGTTGAGGAAGAAGCCTCCGCTGAAGTCGTAGACTGCTTCCTTGGCCTGTGGCAGGAACTCGTTGGTGATGAAGGTGACTTGATAGCCTGCCTTGCGGAAGAGTTCGGGGAAGAGCGGATAGTCGCACCAGTCGCCTTTCTCGCCCACAACGTGTGTCGAGAAGACGTTCTTGAAGACGAAGCTGGTGAGGTTCCAACAAGTCACGACATCGGTAAACTTGGTGAGCTTGCGCGACTTTTCGAGCGCTGCCTGGCGTGGTGTCGTCTTCATGAAGTAGCCATACTGCTGGGAGTGATGTCGGCCGTAGCTCTCGCCTATGATGAGCACGATGTTCGACGAGCGGTAGCTGCAACTGTCTACCCGTACGTCTTTGGCGGCATGTATGAGCTGTGTGATCTGTTTGGCGGCCAGCTTGTTGGCGTAGATGCTGAAAGCCAGTCGGTTGATAGGAATATAGAGTTCGGCGTGTCCCTTGTTGGTGAGCTCGTGCTCCACTTCGCCTATGTTCTTGCCTCCGAAGAGCTTGAATATCGCCATCTTGTTGTGCCAAGAGGTGCAGGCTCCTGTTATGAAGATGATGATGCCTATCACGGTCAGGGCGTAGGGTGTGGCACGGGTAACGCGCATCACCCAGTTCCATCTCTTCTTGAGCGACAGCAGCTCGATGAAGGTGACGGCAAAGCCCAGACTCTTGATGATGGGCTTGCGGAAGGCTGCCACAAAGGCCTGTATGAGGATGAGCAGCAGAATCCATCCTACGGCGCTGAAGATGACGGTAGGCGAGAGGCAGGCTGATATGAAGTTGCTTGCTTCGTCGGGATTGGTCTCACCCACGAGCATCAGCATCGAGGGGTTGAGCGTGGAGCCGAAGTTGACGAAGCAGTAGGTGTCGGCAAGTGCTGTGACATATAATATAATGTACAGCAGGCTCCTTACGCAGAAGCGTATCTTCCGCTTCTTGGGCACGAGCATCAGCAGGGCGCAAACCACGTAGACGTCGACAAACAGTTCCAGCGCCAGGTTGTCGTACACGACTCCCCAGCGTGGAGTTGTCACTACGGTACAGATAATGCCGAGCAGATACATAAAGATGAAGAAGTTGGCGTTGCCGCGGATGGGGGCGAAGGCTAACTTCAGAAAACTCTTGGTCTTTGTTTTCCAGTTCATTTGTTGTTGCTCTTGTTAGGGGTGTTGGTTGGAGTAGTATTGCATGGCCAGTGGCTCTATGCAGTCGGGCACCATGCCGTGTATGCTTTTGCCTTCCTTGATGCGTTGACGGATCTCGGTGCTGCTGATGTTGAGCAGAGGCGTTTCCACTATGTTTACGCCCGATGGCACTTTTCCTATGTCGCACCCTTTTCGCGGATAGACGACGATGGGGTAGTGGCTCAGGATGTCTTCGTGGTGAAACCATTTGTCGAAGGAAGCCCAGTTGTCGCCTCCTATGAGGAGGGTGAAGCTGACGTGGGGGAAGTCTTGGCTCAGCGCCTGCAGCGTGTGCCAGGTGTAGGAAGGCTTGGGCATGTGGAACTCATAGTCGCATGCCTTGAGTTTTGGCTCGTCGGCAATGGCTTGTTCTGCCATCTCGAGCCGCAGTTTGTCTGTCAGCAGGTCGGTGGCTTCTTTCTTGAATGGGTTCATGGGCGAAACCATCAGCCACACTTCATCCAGCCCTGCCTGCTGGCAGAGGCTCTTGGCAAGGGCGATGTGCCCTGTGTGTATGGGGTTGAAACTCCCGCCGAATATGCCCACTTTCTTCTTTTGCATCTTTCGCTCTTGTTTTATGTTTGACTTGAGGCATCTGTGACGGCTTTGTCCGGTCGTCTATTGTGACCAAGCCCGGTCGTCTATTATGACCAAGCCCGGTCGTCTATTATGGCCAAGCCCGGTCGTCTATTGTGACTAACTCTACTTTCGCAAGTATGTTCCACACGCCCTGAAGGGGCAGAAGCTCTTAGCCCAGGGCAACGCCCTGGGTTGTTTTGGACGTTAACCTGTCGCCCTGTAAGGGCAAAAGCTTTAAAACTCCTGGTAATATCCTTCTGTTAGCTTACTAATGCAAATTTACACATTATTTATATATGAGGGAAAAAAATATGCAGGAAAGAACGAATAAACGTGTGCAAACGATTACACAAAATATTGACAAAGTGAAGGACAGTAAAACAAAAAAGAGGGTTGCATCACTGCAACCCTCCTTAATAACAATAGCACTTAATAAAACCAAATTTACTAACCCTTAATTATATTTACAATTCTAACATTACTTAATCACAAACTTCTTGCCGTTGCATATATATGCACCTGGAGCCAAGATGTACTCAGCATCCTGAGCGTTGCTTACCTCGGCAACCTTCACACCTGAGAGGGTGTAAATCTTCACTGCGCCTGCCTTCTGAGCTGCTACAGTCTGGTTGATGCCTGTTGAGATAGATTCATTGGTCTTACCGGCAAGGTTATAAACTGCACCGTTTTCGAATTCCAAATCCTTTGTCTGCTGACCACTGCCGTTGTTGAAGATGATCATAGTAGGAGCAGTTGTCAAATCGCCATCATACTTCCACATCCAGACATCCAAACCATTCTTCTTCACACCGATCTTGGTACAAGCTACACCTGGCCAGTTACCACCGGTAAAGTTGTCTGTATCAGCCCAAGCCCAGCAGTCAACCTGACTCCAGTCTGAAGGAGCGAGGAAGTAAGCGAAGATACCTGTTGGAGTAGGAATAACTACCTCTTTCATCTTGTTGAAGGTTGCAGAACCTCCCTTGGTTACACCATCTGCATTGGTTGCGCTCCAAGTTACAGTCTTGCTCTCGCCTTCCTGCATATCATCACCGAGTGTGAATGTAGCAGCCTTACCAGGAGTAAGAGCCACCTGCTCACCATCACCGATCTTATACCAACCGCTCTTGGCATTGTTGCTGAGGGTTGCTGTTACGGAGATAGTCTTCTGGAAGTCACCACCATTAGGACTCAAAGTAACCTTGGCAGCAGTATTGACAGGAGCGTCAATCTTCTTGGCACTTGAACCACCATCATACTCCAAGTAGATATCGCCTGTGATACCAGTGATATTACCTGACTGAGCACCGCTACCATTACTCAAGACGACATTGAAACTCTCAACGCCATCGAAAGAGCAAGTCCAGTACTTAGCACCATCAATCTCCTCAGGACCGTCCATTACCTTACCAGGCCATGCACCTGTCAACTTCTTTTCGTCAGCACCTGTTGTCCAAGCGTAGATGTAAGGAGCCTTGTCTGCCTTTACATATACGGTGAAAGCTGCATTAGGATCTACCTTGGTATAAGTAACCTTACCTGTCTTCTCCTTGCCCTCAGAGCTTGTTGCACTCCAAGTCACAGTCTTGGTGTCCTTGAAGTTCATGCCTTCGCCGATAGTGAAGGTGGCAGCCTGACCAGGAGTCAAATCTACCTTATCCTGTCCCTCTATCTGGTACCAACCAGACAAAGCATCTTCTGAGAGTTCAGCAGTAACTGTTACCGTATTGGTGCGGAAACTTCCGCCAGCTGGAGAAAGAGAAACACTTACTGGCTGAAGAGGAGTCTCGTCAACCCAAGTCGTACCAGCTTTCTGATTGCCATCATAGTCCTGACCACTCTTATGCTGAGCAGCAGTTTCATAGATGAAAGCACCATCCTCAATGAGCTTGCCACCAGTCCAGTCTTTCACGAGAACGCGAACCTGACCCTGATTATTAGGAGCATCAACGGTGATAGTAGAACCTGTGTAAGTCTTGCCTGTTACCAAGTCTGTATAAGTACCTGCTGGGCAACCTGTGAAAGTTGCACCACCATTGAGGGCTACGAGTGCATAGCTGTCCTTGTAAGCACGCTTGAAGGCGATACCACCCTTGGCTGGAGTACAACCCTCGTCTGTCCACTGACCCTTACGGAGAGCAGGAACAGCCTGACGAATCTTGTTCAGACGGATGAGGTGCTGAGCCACATCATGATTCAATGAGGCAGCCGCATTACCAGAAGCCTTGTATTCACAGAAGTCTGATGCTTCTACATCACCTGTGATATAACCACCGAAGTAAGCACGACCAGTTTCAGAAAGAGGACCATTAGGACCTCTGTCAATTACAACATCGCGACGGAAACCTACCTCAGAACCATAATAGAGACATGGGATTCCACGGAAGGTGAACATCAGAGAGAGATTCTCTGCCCACTGAGCGTCTGAGCCGCCAAAACGAGACCCTGACCCAGGACCATAGTCGTGACTGTCTACATATACCACATTATAGGTAGCGTCATTATATTTCATATCACCAGACTTAGCCAAACGGTATGCGGTGGCAGCATTACCGAAGTTGTAGTGCAATGGGAAGTCGATGACATTGAAACCGCTTGACTGAGAATAGTCTGGCTCATGCCATGCGCCATTCAGCATAAAGGTATTGTTGCTTTCTGGAGAATTCGCTTTATCTTTCTCGCAGAGAGGCATCAGCTTATCATCATAGCCTGTACCACGGTCATAGATCTCCTGAGTGTCCCAGTATGACTGGCTGCCATCAAACTGATCCATCAAGTTCTGTGGAGCCTTCCATGTATAATAATAAGGTGAAAGGTTGTCCTGACCACGGTACTGCACAGCACTGTAACGGGAACAAACCTCACCATACATGAAGAATGGAGCCTTGTTCAATCGCTTATTCTCGTACTGCTTACCGAGGGCAGCAAACTGAGGAATGAACTGCTTGCAGAAGGTAAGACGTGAGATGTGACCGGATGTATCAATACGGAAACCATCGACACCCATCTTGATGAAATTGCCATAGCAGTTGATAAGATATTCAGCCACTGTATTATTCTCAGTATTGAGGTCCACACAGTCACCTGCAATCTGAGCCCACCAACGATTAGGTAAGTCCCAGTTGAAGTTACCGAAATGATGCCAGTAGTTGTGTGGATCATGATTCTGACCATCGGTATTCTTCATCATGGCAAGACGACGCTGATACTGATAACCAGGCTGAAGACTTGGATAGTCACTACCCAATGTTTCCAAATTAGGAATCATACAAGCATTGATGTCTGCCTGGTTACGAAGACGAGTATCACGGTCGAACTCCTTGCAAAAATGCTCCTCACCGAAGTTACCGGTGTGGTTGAGCACGATATCGAGGATAATCTTGATACCCTTGGCGTGAGCTTTGTCGATGAGTTCCTGGAACATCACGTCACCACTCTTTTTGCCGTCACCACTCTGATAGCGGCAGTCTACTTTAGAGAAATCCGAAGCATGATAGCCGTGGTAGTCATAACCGGATGCATTCTGTACGACAGGAGTAATCCAGATGGCAGTGAAACCTAACGCCTTGATGTAGTCGAGCTTGTCGATAACGCCCTGGAAGTCACCTCGCCAACAAGGGTCCTTGGTACTCATCTGTGCTTCCTGGTTATCCCAGCAGAGCACATTGTTTTTAGGATCTCCATCGTAGAAACGGGTGGTGATCATGAAATAGATACTTTCGTCACGGAAGTCAGTACGATTGCTAGTAAACGTGTCCGTAGCCATCGTCTGCATGGAGACCAACATGAGCATAAGGACTGCCCATAGCCTTGTAGTAAATCTCTTCATAAGATTGACTGGTTATTAATTTTTAGTTAGTGATGAATATCTATGTTAGTTATTTGATTGTTAATTCCTTCACTTTAAAACTCTTGGCAAAATATAAAGCTTTTGCCCTTACAGGGCGCATTGCTCATTGCCATTATACCCAGGGCGCTGCCCTGGGCTATGAGCTTCTGCCCTTTCAGGGCGTGCTGCTTATAGGAGCTTTACCTTTCCAAGGCGTGCTGCTTATAGGAGCTTTACCTTTCCAGGGCGTGCTACTTATAGGAGTTGCTACCCTTTCATATCCTTCGACAAGCGATTTACAGAGATAACCCTATCCCCTACACGCCCTGAAGGGGCAGAAGCTCTTAGCCCAGGGCAGCGCCCTGGGTTGTTGGGGCGGTAACCTGTCGTCCTGTAAGGGCAAAAGCTTTAAAACTCCTGGCAATATATAAAGCTGTTGCCCTTACAGGGCGCATTGCTCATTGCCTTTATACCCAGGGCGCTGCCCTGGGCTAAGAGCTTCTGCCCTTTCAGGGCGTGCTG